>Ga0074045_10000101_pt1 | contig 71454 bp, 66 predicted proteins | sample BogForMeECP23OM2_FD_94442 | JGI IMG/M metagenome (GOLD analysis project Ga0074045, IMG submission 94442) | Bog forest soil microbial communities from Calvert Island, British Columbia, Canada - Bog Forest MetaG ECP23OM2 | ecosystem: Environmental > Terrestrial > Soil > Wetlands ... | reverse complement strand
GCATAGGAGTCGAGCGAAGAACAAACTCAGCGGACATTCCAGACACGAATCAGCAAAAACGATGAGGACCAGAATTCAGCAGACGGCCTCAGAAAAGGCCGGATTCTGTGCATAGGTTAGGTGTTAGCTGCAGCTTGCTTCCAGATCGAAGCGGTGAACATGGGCAATGGCTCGCCGGCTAAAAGTGAGTAGCGAAGGCTGGGAAGCGAACCGGGAGGCAGCATCTTCATCCTGTGCATGCCACTGACAACCGACGGAACGGTAAAAATGCCGGTGCACCCTTGTCGCTGGACAAATCCTGCTGGAGCCATTAATTGGGACGCAGGCACGATGAGCAGGGAGGCGCCCTTACTCCACACGACCCACATGTCGAATATGGACAGATCAAACGTAATTTCCGTCATTCCTGCGATGCGGTCCGAGGGCTGCAGCGGGTAACGTGCTTGCATCGAGGCAATAAAATGAGAAGTCCCACTCGCGGGAATCATTACGCCCTTGGGGACCCCGGTGGTTCCCGAGGTGTAAATGATGTAAACGACGTGATCGGGCTTGATCGGAACCGGTGCGTCGTGAACGTCAAACGCAGGAAGCGCATCCTTTCCCGCGAGCGTGACGCTCTTGCCGGTGTCCGAATGCACCGTGGAGGATGTCTCGAGATCAGGAGCGAGAATCAGCCTTGGACAGTAACTCAGCACTCTCGGAGATAACGCTGCGGCGCATTCGGAGTCCACGATCAGCGCTTCGGCTAGGATCCGCCCAAGCAACTGGATGAGACGTGACTCTGGCAGCTTGGTGCTGATCGGGACGTAGGTGCCACCTGCCCAGCACGTTCCAAGAATTCCCGTGTATGTTGCCAAGCTGCGTGAGGCGAGGATGCCAACACGAGGGGCCGCGTCCACAGTGTTCCGCCGCAGCCAGCTTGCCACGGGCTGGGCGAACTTCCGTAATTCGGAATAGCTAAACTCGCAGCCGCCGACGGAAAGAGCCAGATTCCCGGGAAAATGCAGCGAGCTTTCATAGAATCCGTGTGCGAGATTATGGTTCATCAGGTCGATCCGCCAGAATAAGTCATCATAGCAATGGGCAGCGGGTCCAAGAGCGGCAGCGAGGCAGGACTGTGTGGGATCAGACAATAACAGGTGGAGAACGCAGGGCCTCTGACATTGGTTTCCGAGGAGCTCTGCCATCACCAATCAAGCCTACGTGACCGATGGCGGCTGGGTCTGAGCAACGTCCGTGCAAGAGAAGGCCTTCGGCAAGGCAAGGCTGTCGATTTCTTCTCGGCTTCTTCGAACCGTTCGATCGTGAAGGCGCAACTCCACGTCGATCTCCGTGTCGAGGTAATAAGGCATGCCGTTGACTAGAGTAGGTTGATATCGCCACTGCTTGGCGGCATCGAGGCGGATTCGAGGAGAGCAGTTGGGCCAGACATGATTTGCAACTGCAAGACCGTGCCATTCCTTCCGACGTTTGCATGAAACTTCACGGTTCCCTCCACATGGTCGGCGGCGACTTGCGGCGGATAAATAGGGTCCACTTTCTGGACAAGCCTCTTCGCTTGCGCAGTGCGGGCGATCGTAATCTTCGTTGAGCTGTCGGTTGTGAAACCGAGAAAAACTTGCGGTTCCAAGTAACGGAATCCACGATCCACCTAGAAGCTATCGCACAACCGTCCGTAAGACGATCATGAAGCAAGCAATATGAAAAAAGGCGCGATAGATTGTGAGCGAGCGATCGTAACGCATTACCAAGCGACGGAAGTTGCCAAGCCAGGCGTTGGTGCGTTCGACGATCCAACGCCGCTTGTACCGCCGCGGTGCCCGGCCATCCTGCGTTGCTGGCCGAACGCGATTTTTCTTGTGCGGGCAGATCAGTTCGATGCCGCGCTGCCGCAAGCGTTTTCGCAGCGGATCGCTGTCGCAGGCTTTGTCAGCGATCACCCGCAACGGTTTCTGCCTTGGCCGGCTGGCGTGATGACGCCGCCCAACTCGGATGGCCGCGAGCGTCGTTTCCGCAAGCCGGACTTCCGCCGGGGATTCCAGCACCCGACGGTTCTCGACGCGGGGGCGGCCGCCCTTGCGATTGTTGCGCGACTTCGGGAGCAAAGGCGCGATCTTCTGCCACTGCGCTTCGGTCAGCAACGGACCCGATCGGGCCATCGGCCCTCCTTCGGCGCTGCTGACTCTCCTTATCGCTCATTCCGGAAAACTCAACCACCCTTCTTTCAAACACTTGTCTCGGGTTATTTGGCGTCGGCGGATTGAACTGCAACAAAAATATCCTGCAGAAGGGACTGGAGCCCCTTAGCGGATTCAGGGTAAACACCCCGGGCAACTGGCCGCCGTATGTTTCCTGAGTCTCGCGCGACAGCCTGCACTGGAAAGAAGCCACAGAGGAAGAGCATGGAGGAGAAAGAAGCCAGGTTGAGTAACCGCATGTGGAAGGACGAACAACAATCGAGGATAGACAGGTAACCAAAAACTCCATTGGCCCGTGGGGTATTGTACTACGCGCCGTGGAACTCTAGGCGTCCTTGTGACTGAGGTCACAGCCCAGTGTGACTCACAGCTGCTAACTTGGGATCGAGGTTACAGCGCATGTCGGCCCAGGTCCCCTCCATCCCACCGCCGCCCGCCACGGGAACTCCCGGACTCGCTGCGGAAGGCGTAGCGCGCACGACTACCGCCCGCAAGGCCAAGAAAAAGCTGATCCAGCGGCTGGAGAAGGATCACTCACAACTCCATCGACGCAGCTTTCAAGGCGCGTTTCTGCTTCTGAATCTGGCGCTTGGCTCAGAATTTTGCTTTTGGGTTCGGCAGCTGGAAGCCGGGACCCGAGTCACAGGTTTGCATCGTCCGCCCGGGGTAGAGGGATGGCTGCCGATCGCCGGCCTGATGAACCTGAAGTATTGGCTCCTGAGCGGCCAAGTTCCCAAGGTCCACCCCGCCATGTTTTTGCTGATCACGTTTCTCTCCATGGCCTTTCTCTTCCGCAAAGCGTTCTGCAGTTGGCTCTGCCCCGTGGGAACCCTCTCTGAGTTTCTCTGGCGCGCCGGACAGAAGCTCTTCCAGCGCAACTTCCCGGTGCCACGCTGGCTGGATCTGCCCTTGCGTGGCCTGAAATACCTCCTCCTAGGGTTCTTTGTGTGGGCGATTTCCACCATGTCGGTGGAGGGAATTCGCGACTTCATGCAAAGCCCGTACGGGCTGATTGCCGACGTTAAAATGCTGAACTTCTTTCGGCACATAGGCGAAACAGGACTGATCGTGCTGGGCGTCTTTGCTGCGGCGTCCGTGTTCGTGCCGAACTTCTGGTGCCGTTTCCTGTGTCCCTATGGTGCGCTGTTGGGACTGACGTCATGGATGAGTCCCGCGAAGATTCGTCGGGATCCCGAGGCCTGCATCGATTGTGCGAAGTGCGCCAAGGCTTGCCCGTCATCGCTCCCGGTGGACAAACTGGTTTCCATCAAGTCGGTGGAGTGTACGGGCTGCCTGGAGTGTGTGGCGGTCTGCCCTGCGCAAGCCGCTTTGTACCTGGGCTTGCCCAGGCTTGGCGCACCAAAGCCACGCGTGCTGCCTGCGTATGGCTGCAGGAATAGCTGTGCTGTTCTTCGGGATCGCCGGCTTCGCGAAAGCCACCGGGCACTGGCAAACACCCATTCCTGATGCGGTTTACCAGCGCCTCGTTCCCAACGCTGATCAAGCCGCGCATCCCATGCCGGGGAGGTAATCGTTCATGACTACACTGCCATCGCCTGCCAAGAGTGAACTGTCCGCATCACAACGTGTGTGCGTGGTTGACTTAGTGAATTACCAGGAAGGCGCGGTGGTCAGTCGCACGCTCCTCAAGCGCCCCACGGGAACCGTAACGGTATTCGCCTTCGACGCAGAGCAGGGTCTAAGCGAACATACGTCGCCATTCGACGCTCTGCTTCAGGTGCTGGAAGGCCAAGCGGAGATCACCATCGCCGGCGAACCACTTTCCGCCGGCTCAGGCGAGTGCGTCCTTCTCCCGGCAAACCAACCTCACGCGGTGAAGGCCACGACACCCTTCAAGATGCTGCTGACAATGATTCGTTCGTAGGAATGCAACCGGCTCGAATAACTGTATCAAAAGGAAAGGGCGGCGCTGTTCAGCTGGGGGGAAGAATGCAGCACCGCCCTTCTTTATAAAAGGGATACGGATCCCAGATGAGGGATTCTGCTCCCTATTAAAGATCTACCCGCGCACCGTCAGAACCGGGCAAGCAGCCTTGGTTACGACGTTGTACGCAATTGTCAGTGGCACATGGCCGGCGAGACTTCTGCGCGCTTTCGCTCCCATGACCACCAGGTCCGCCTTCGATTCCCGGGCGGCAATCAGGATTTCCTCGACGGCTGACCCAAACGTCACGCGGAATTCCGGTTTGCACCAGTTTTCGCTGCCCGGTGGCATCAGCTGCTTCATCCTTACCACGTTGATTTCTCTCTGCCGGGCCACGCTTTCTTCCGTGTAGGCGGCGGCGCTTTCAATCACGTGAAGCAGGGTGACGCGAGCGTCATGCTCCTGCGCCAACGAGAAGGCATGAGCGGCTGCCTTTTCCGCTCCGGGTCCGAAATCGGTTGCGAAGAGAATGCTTTTCAGTTCAATTTCCTTGGCTGCAGCTCCCTTTACGCCGGGTCCCACGGTCAGGACCGCACAATCGGCCTGCCGGAAAATCTCTTCGGCCACTGAGCCAATCAGAATCTTCTGGACCTTGCCCCGGCCATGCGTGCCGACGACCACGAGGTCGATTTCGTGCTCGTTGATCAGCTTATCCAGCGTCGGCCAGACGTTTCCTTCTTCCATCAACACTTCGTGGGGCACTCCCCGCAGCTTTCCCGAAATCAAAATATCGGTAATCCCTTCCTCGGCGGCCTGGCGCACTTTTTCGTAGGTGGCCTGAGCGAGCTGCGGCTCTGCGAACTGGAACGGATCGGGCGTAATCACGTGAGCGAGGTAGATGCGCGCGTCGTAACGGCGCGCCAATGAGATGGCATAGTCCAGCGCACGATCAGAGACTTCCGAGAAGTCCGTCGTGACGAGGATCTTGGTTAACAATACCCGCTTGGAGCTTTCAATTTTTTCTTTATCCTTGGTCTCAATTACCTGCGGCATTACTTCCTCCTCGAACACTGACCGCTACACTCGCTATAATTCACCTTGAGCCCCGAAAACAGAAGTGCACGTTCGTTTCCAATGAACAACATGTTACTTAAAGGAAACAAACGAGATGGCCGCGATTTTTGGCGATGACTTTTGCAACTGTGCAAACTTCCGCAGAAGTGTGCGTCGAATTACGTAAACCTGCGGGGAAACAACAACTGGAAAATGGAAATTCCCTGCGAAAAGTCGGCGGGCAAAATAAAGGCAGCGGCCAGCTAATTTATTTGCCCGTTCAGCGGGCGTTGGCGGTTGATGGTAGCCGCTTTCTTGTGTACGGCGCTGGCCGCTGCCAAACTCGTTTTTATTGTGGGCGTCCCTTTTTCCGACGTATCCTTTCGAGCCTTCACCGCAAGCTCGAACGTCGAAAAAGGAACGCCCACCGCTCAGCCTTTCGACAATCGCTCCATTGCCTAATTGCTGAGCACTGTGGAGGAATGCATCTCGCGTGCCGTTTGCTCAGCCACCCTGTGGAATTTTCAATATGCTGGTAATAAAGGATTTAGTGCTGCGGGGAACGGCGGGAAACCTCCCAACAAGCCAAACTTTGCGGATTTTCACTCTCTTGCGCGAATTCTCACCCACTGCTCTTATCCGCCTTGCGCGACTTTGCCCAATTTGGGCCCCGACGCGACTATTCCTTGCTCGGCGAGGCGGGTTCTTCCTCTTCCGAATGCGACAGCCCAAACTTCTTCATCTTGTAGCGCAAGGCATCTCGGCTGATGCTTAGCAGTTTTGCCGCTTTGATCTGGTTGCCGTGGGATTGCTGCAGCGCCAATTCCACCAGCGCGTGTTCCACGTCCTCCAGCGAAGTGCCACCTTCCGGAATAAACAGCGGCGGCAACCGGCGTTTTCCTGGGGTTGACTGTATCTCCGGCGGGGAATTCATCTGGCTCTCTTCCACGACGGCGCCGCTACGTCCGCTGGCCACCGAAAACGGAAGATCGTCGGGACGCAATTGGTTGCCATCTTCCAGGATCATGGCGCGTTCCAGGGCGTTCTTGAGTTCGCGCACATTCCCTGGCCAGTCGTAGTTCATCAGCAGCCGCCGGGTCTCTTCGGTTATGCCTTGTACGGACTTGCGGAACTTGCGGTTGTAATGTGACAGGAAGAAGGAGACCAGTGGCGCGATGTCTTCCTTGCGCTCCCGCAAAGCCGGCAGGAAGATCGAAATGATGGCCAGGCGGTAGTACAGATCCTGGCGGAAGCGGCCCTCGCGCACTTCGCGTTCCAAGTCGCGGTTCGACGCCGCGATTACCCGCACGTCCACCTGGATGTCGCGGACTCCGCCGACGCGCCGGATCATCTGATCTTCCAAGACGCGCAGCAGCTTCGCCTGCAGCAGCGGCGAAAGTTCACCAATTTCGTCAAGAAACAGCGTGCCACCATCGGCAATTTCAAACAGGCCCTTCTTCAAGGCCTTGGCATCGGTGAACGCGCCCTTCTCGTGACCCAGAAGTTCCGCTTCCATCAGCGTTTCGGGAATGGCCGAGCAGTTGATGGCCACAAACGGCCGCTCCGCTCGCGAACTGCGGTAGTGGATCGCCTTGGCCACGAGGTCCTTGCCTGTTCCGCTTTCGCCCTGGATCAGAATGGTTGTGGCGGCGCTGGAAGCCACTTTGTACACGAACTTCATCAATTCCGTTATTTTTCGCGATTCGCCGATCACGTCATGATAGCCAGCGCGGCGCCGCACCTCGTCGCGCAGAGACTCCACTTCGTCCCGCAGTGAACCTGCTTCCAGCGCGTTCTGCAGCGTGATCGAGAGTTCCTCAAAATTTAGCGGTTTGCTGACGAAGTCGTAGGCTCCCAGGCGCAACGCCGCTTTCACATCATCCAGCTGCGGGTCTGCGGTCATCATGATGATGCTGCGCGTCTCTCCCGCCTGTTTCAACTTTTCCAGGACCTCAATTCCGCTCAGGTCGGGGAGGTGCACGTCCAGAAGAACCAGGTCGACGCTCTCATTTTGCAGCGCTTGCAGGGCTTCTTGTCCCGTCTCGGCTTCCACCGTTTGGTAGCCAAACTCCGTACACTTCTGCGTCAGCGCCCAACGCACCAGTTTCTCGTCGTCAACGATCAGAATCCGCTTCTGAGCCATCCCACCACTCTACCATTACTGTGCCATTTCGGCAGGCTCTCCTACCGTCTTGCTGCCGACTTCACCGTCAATTTCGACCTGTCCCTGGCGGAGCGCTCGATCGGTAGCCAGACCTTGAACTGCGTTCCTTTTTGAAGCACGCTCGCCACTTCAATTCTTCCCCCATGCGACTGCACAATGCTGTTTGCCAGCGACAGTCCCAACCCAGTGCCTTCGCTCCGCGTAGTGAAAAACGGCTTCAGGATTTTCGGCAGCGCCTCCGCCGGAATTCCCCGGCCCGTGTCGTCCACATGAATGACCGCGCAGTCTTGTTCTTTCACGAGGCGCACATCGATGTTGCCTTCTTTCGCGATGGCCTGGATGGCGTTGATCAACAAATTCAGCACCACCTGCTGGATCAGCGTCGGGTCATGGTCGACTTTCGGCAACGACGGATTCGGCTTGAACTGGATCTGGATGGGCTTCGTTAGCACCTGCTGGCGAGCCAAAATCACGGCTTGCTCGACTGTGGCGTTCAGGTCCGAGGGGTGAAAATCCGGCGGGCGAGGCCGCGCATAGGACAGCAGATCGTTCAGAATGTCTTGAATGTGCAGAACCTCTTTCTGCACATCTCCCATAATCGCGCGGCTGGGGCCATCCGCGGGCAATTCCTTGCTCATCACATCAACAACGCCCGCGATTCCTGCCAGCGGATTGCGAATCTCGTGAGCCAACCCGGCCGCTAATTCGCCAAGAGTGGCCAGATGCTCCGCGCGGGCCATCTCCCGCTTGTGAAGATCTTCAATCTCCTCGCGGTTCTGCGCAAGGCGCTCGACCATCTCATTGAATTGCTGGCCCAGTTGCCCGATGTCGTCATCGCGTTTCGCGAAGTCCACTCGCGCGCTCAAATCTCCCCGCCGAATCCGATCAATCGTGGCCATTAATTCCTCAAGCGGGCGTTGCACCAGCACCAGCAGCACCGAGAGCAGCACAAAACAAAGCAGGATGGCAAAGCCCACCACGGTGATCAACACCCAGTGCGCGTCGCGCATTTCCAGCGTGCGCAGAAGTGCGGTGATTCCCACCAGGCCCAGTATCATTACGGCGATGATCGGAATGAAAACTTTCCACTGCCATCGAATGCGGGTGGCCCACCGCACCATTGCGGGCTTGTGCATCCCCGTATCACATCAAAGACAGGCCCGGTACGCAAGTCGGCGTTCCCGAGCGAGAACCTACGAGTTATGATTCGTCACACCGCCCCTACTATTTTCCAATCATTCCTCGTGCCTCCTCTAGAATCAAATTTGCCCGAGTTTTCTGTGTACGTTCACCGACTCGCGGAGGACTTGTGGCTTCACCGACTCGTCCGATCTTGTTGTGGTTGGCTGCGGCCCAGCCGGCGAAAAAGCAGGTGGCAGGCGGCCTATTTCGGCAAGCGCGTGGCGATCATTGAGCGCGCTCCCGTCGTCGGTGGAAGCTGCATCAATACCGGCACTGTGCCCAGCAAACTTTGCGTGAGTCGGCGCTGTACTTTTCCGGGCTGAAGCAGCGCGGGCTTTGCGGCATCGATTACTCGCTGAAGGAAAACCTTACCGTCCACGATTTTATGCACCACGAACGCGCGGTCGTCGAGATGGAACGGCGGCGCATCCTGAAAAATCTGGAACTTCACCGCATCGAGTTGGAGCGTGGACAAGCAGCCTTCGAGGATCCGCACACTATCGCGGTGAACACACCCGAGCCTGCGGCGACTTCGCGGCGACGTGATTCTGATCTCCACGGGCTCCAAGCCCAACCGGCCCGCGGAAATCACTTTCTATGATGTGCACACGTTTGACTCGGACACCTTTCTGCAGATGGAACGAATCCCGAAAAGCCTGGCGGTGATTGGCGGCGGCGTGATCGGCTGCGAGTACGCTTCGATTTTCATGGTCCTGGGCGTGGACGTCACGCTGCTCGATGGCCGCGACCGCCTGCTCCCTTTTCTGGACTCCGAAATTGCCGGCCGCCTGCGCGATCGTTTTCTCGCCCTCGGGATGCATTTGTGGTTCAACGAACGCCCCGTGAAGGTGGAGAATCATGCGGCCGGCGTGCGTCTGTTCATGAAGTGTGGCAAGACGCTGGAAACCGAAGCCGCTCTGTTTGCTGCCGGAAGGCGCGCGGCCTTCGATGGCTTGGCGCTGGAAAGGCCGGGCTCGCCATAAACGACAGAGGATATCTTGGCGCAGATCAGAACTACTGCACCTCGGTTCCCCACATCTTTGCGGCCGGGGACGTCATCGGCTTCCCGCGCTGGCATCCACTTCGATGGAACAGGGCCGCGTTGCGGTTTGTCACGCCTTCGGCCTGAAATATAGACAGCGCGTGGCCATATTACCGGCGACCCAGCCGGAATGCTCAAGCTGATCTTTGCGCCTGCTGACCGCGAGTTGCTCGGCGTCAGCCTGATCGGCGAATCCGCCACGGAACTCATTCACATCGGCATGATGGTTCTCGACAACGGTTTGAGCATCGACGAATTCATCGAGCAAGTCTTCAACTATCCTACGCTCAGTGAAACCTACAAATACGCCGCCTACGACGGCCTGGGCAACTTGTCGGGCCACAAACTACGCGAAGGGTGACTCAGAGTGCAGCGGCCGCTTTTTCGGTGGCGCACCATCATTTTCGAGCATCGAAACCAATGAGGAGAATTCTCCATGCCACTCGTGCGAATCGATCTTCGTGAGGGAACTTCCCCAGACTATCGCCAGGCTCTTGGTGACGGCGTGCAACGCGCCATGATTGAGGCGCTGGCCATCCCGCCGGACGACCGCTTCCAGGTGATCACCGAGCACCCGCCCGAAGGCCTGATCCTCGATCGCAGTTACCGGGGCATCCAGCGTTCGGAAAAAACCGTCTTCGTGCAGTTCACCATGAGCGCCGGGCGCAAGCCCCAGCAAAAACGCAAACTCTTCCAACGGATGGCCGAGATTCTAGCCGAATCCCCTGGCCTGAAGCCGCAGGATCTGCTGATCAGTCTCGTCGAAGTTTCCTGGGAGAACTGGTGCTTCGGAAACGGCGAAGCCCAGTACATGGACACCTGATTTTTTCTGCTAGTGGTTCGCAGTTCTTGCCGTCACATCAATTCCTCGATGAACGCGCGAGCCACTTCCGGCGGCACTCGCGGGTCGCGATGCACAAGCGGCCCGTCGTTCAACACCGGCTCGGCTGCATTCAGTGACGGAACATCGCTGCGCTCGAAGAATCTCCCAATAGGGATCTCCTCTCCCCAGAGCAGAGATTTTTCCATTGCCGCTATCCATGCGGAAGGATCGTACGCGGTGTCGTCTTCGAGTTTTTTCACGCGCGGCCGGTACCACTGATACGTATTGTCGTGATTGTATGTGACGCAGGGGCTGAAAACGTCCAGGAACGAGAAGCCCTTGTGTTCGATTGCTCGCTTGATCAACTCGGTCAAATGCTTCTGATCGCCGCTGTAACCTCGAGCCACAAACGTGGCGCCGGCAGCCAAGGCCAAGGAGATCGGATTGACCGGAGCTTCGATATTGCCAAACGGCATGCTCTTCGTCTTCATGCCAATACGGCTGGTGGGCGAGGTCTGGCCTGTTGTGAGGCCGTAGATCTGGTTGTCCATGACGATGTACGTCACATCCACATTGCGGCGCATTGCGTGGACGAAATGGTTTCCGCCGATTCCGAAGCCGTCACCGTCTCCGCCGGTCACCAGCACCGTCAATTCGTGATTGGCAAGCTTCAGGCCAGTGGCAACCGCCACGGCCCGGCCGTGCAGCGTGTGCATGCCATACGTGTTGATAAACCCCGGCAGATTGGAGGAACACCCGATGCCGCTTATGGCCACGACATTGTGATTCGGGATTTGCAGCTCGACCAGGGCCTTCTGAATAGCCGAAAGCACGCCAAAATCGCCACATCCGGGACACCAGTCGGGGTCGACTTTGCCTTTTAGGTCGGCCAGTGTGAGTTGACTGCTACGCGCTGTCGTCGCCATAAGCGTCACCTCTTCAAACCATGATCTCGTGCATCGGAACGGATAGTTTTGTTGTCCCGGAGAGCTGTTCCTTCACCGCTTCGACAATGTGATGCGGCATGAAAGGCTCGCCGTCGTACTTGCGAATGTGACCGTTCGCCACAAAGCTGGTTTCGCTGCGCAGGTAGCGAGCAAACTGACCGGAGTAGTTGTTCTCCACGATGATGCTGTGGTGCGCATCCTTCAGAATCTCCCGGATCGCATCACCATGCAGCGGAACCAGCCAGCGAACCTGCAGGTGATTGGCAGAAATACCTTGCTCGTTCAGAATCTGGCAGGCTTCTTCGATCACGCCTTTCGTGGAACCCCAGCCAATTAAAGTGACCTCCGCATTGCGCGGTCCCCACAGCGCGGGCGGGGGAACAGACGCTTCGATGCCAGCGACTTTGCGCATGCGTTTTTCCATCATGGCGCGTCGTTTGATGGGATTGGTGAACTCGTCGCTGATCAGTACGCCGTCTTCCATGTGTTCGTCCGTGGCCACGGTGTGCACGTGTCCCGGGACGCCAGGAACCGCTCTCGGGGACACGCCGCTCTCCGTGAACTTGTAACGTTTATAGGTTCCGTTCGTGGGAACCGAAGAAGGTGCTCCGTTGCTTGCAGTGATGAGTTCACCTCGGTCGACCGGCGGATTGAAATCCAGGTCTTTCGGGTGCACGCTCAGCCGGCCCTCGGACAGCAAGAGATCGCAGAGGACCAAGCCCGGGCACTGAAAGCGGTCCGCAATGTTGAATATCTCGGGGATGAGCTTGAAACAATCACCAATGTCCAGCGGTGCTGCAATCACTCGAGGATAATCGCCAAACGCCGCGCCCAACATTTGCCACAAATCGCCTTGTTCAGTCTTTGTGGGAACTCCCGTGGAAGGGCCCGCTCGTTGGCAGTTGATTACCACGACCGGGGTTTCCATCATCGCGGACATGCCCAAGCCCTCGCTCATCAGCGCGAACCCGCCGCCCGATGTGGCACACATGGAGCGGACCCCGGCATGAGCCGCGCCAATGGCCATGTTGACGACACCGATCTCGTCCTCTACTTGTCGAACCATGATGCCGGCCTTGCGCGCGTGGGCCGCCATCCAATGCAGAACGCCGGTGGAGGGACTCATGGGATAAGCGCAGTAAAACTTTACGCCGGCGGCAGCGCCACCCATGGCCATGGCAATATTTCCGCTCAGAATGGCGTAGCGATTATCTGCCTTCGGGAGTGGATTCGGAAACGCCGTGAAGTGCGCCGCAGCGTAGTCGTAGCCGGCTCGCGCCACATTGACGTTTTCCGCTACGACGGCATCGCCTTTTTTCTTGAACTGTTCCTGAAGGACGTCTTCTAATGCCTGGAATCCGATTCCCATCATGTGCAGGCCAGCACCAATTGCGATCGTGTTCTGAGCCACCTTATTTCGGGTGATATCTGCCATTTCGGAAACCGGAAGCGCGCAGAGTTGCACGCCGTCGGCTGCAGGTCCCGGGTGAATGGTGTCCGCATTATAGAGACACGCCGCGCCGGCGCTCAGCAGCTTCAGGTGCCGGTCCATGCTGTCCTGATTGAGCGGGATGAACAGATCAATCCGGTCGCCCATGTTGGTAACTTTTTCCAAACCGGTGCGAATCGTCAGGAAAGTGTGGCCGCCTCGGATTATGGATTGGTAGGCGTTGTAGGCGTTCAGATTGAGACCGCGTCTGCTGAAGATTTTTGCGAAGATGTCGCCCGGCGTAGCCACACCCTGCCCAGCCGCTCCTCCAATTCCGATAGCGAAGGTTTGCTTCATATACCCTCCTCTAACTGCGAGCGAGACACCCACGTCGAAGGGCAAGGCCCAAGCTCAGCTGAAAATGCGAATTCCCGTGGGAGAAACTGCTCATCGGAACTTCCAATTTGACTGTCTGACTAACCGGCGTAACGGTTACGAGTGCGCTCCAACGCTCCTGGCCATCAACGAGAGCTCCATCTGGCTCTATCGCGGCGGGAACATATACGATTCCAGCATGTCCGCGCGCTCCTTGTGGTCAGCTGCCATCACCTTCAACAAGTCGCTTACGGATAGCATGCCTTGAAAGCGATTCTCTGCATCCATGATCAATAAATGATAGACGCCGTTCTGCTCCATCGCGCGCAAGCTATCTTCAAACGTCATCTCGGGAGTCACCGTCAACAGCTTCCGGCTCATGATCTCGGACGCTTTCATCGACTCCGGACTCTTATTCTCGGCGGCCACCTTGTCCGAGATGTCGCTCTGCGAGATGACGCCCGTCAACTTCCCAGCAGCATCCAGCACTCCGACAGACCGCACCTGTTTCTCGCGCAGGTATTGTGCGGCCTGCATCACACTTGTCTCTTCTGTGATGAAATAGACTTCTCTGCGAGACCCGATCAGATCCGAAACTCTCATAGGACCTCCGGGGAACAATATCCCGGTATCCTAGACCCCCGGGAATCAGGTTGCAATGTTAATTAATCCTGTACCCGACGCTCGGGGCTCGCTTGGCTCCGGGGACGTCGTGAAGTTAGACTGTGGGACGCACAGACTCGATCTATCGTGAAATAAAAGGAAGGCTTCGAATTGTTGCTGCCTGTCCAAGCTCGTTTCAACGCGAAACGCATCTCTCTCTCGCTGCTGGCACTTCTTCCGATACTGCCCCTTGCAGTGGGTGCACAGGATAAACCCGCCGGGTCGTGGTCAGGAATCGTCGTTTCCAGCGCCTGCAATGCCGACGAAGCATTTAATGAGTCGCCTGAGTGCAGCAAAGAAGTGCCGGGCGCAAAGCTGGCTCTCTATGACGATACGAATCGTGCCATGTACAGCCTGGAGCCGCAGTCTTCGGTAACCGCACCCTTGGGAGATGCCGTTACGGTTCGCGGAACACTCGATGGTGAAACGATTCGCGTGGCAGCAATGGAATCGATGTCCATTGGGCTCGCCGCGGGTCAGAAGGCCCCGGCGTTTTCTCTACGCGACCAGTTTGGGCACACACAAACGCTGGACAGCTTGAAGGGAGCCAACGGCATGGTTCTGCTGTTCTTCCGTTCGGCAGACTGGTGACCGTTCTGCAAAGGGCAGCTGGTCCAGCTGCAAAGCGCATATCCGCGATTCGAGAAGCGGGGAGTGAAGCTGGCGGCGATCAGCTATGACTCCGAAGAAATCCTGAAATATTTTGCCGAACGGCACAAGATTGAGTACCCACTGCTCGGCGACCCGGATTGCAAAATCATCGACTCCTACGGCGTCCTGAACAAGGAAGCCACCGGCATGCAGAAGGGCTTTGCCCGCCCGGGCTATTTCTTTATTGATGGGAAGGGAATCATTCGCGAAAAGTTTTTCGACGCGAGATACCGCGAGCGACTGACCGGGAATAGCCTGCTCGCCAAGCTTTTCCCGGAATTGGGCCAAGAAGTCACCGAGACGGTGGAAGCGCCTCATCTGCAACTTGCGCTCGAGCAATCCGATGCCACGGGTGTTCCCGGCACGAGAATCACGCTGGCCGTCGAAGTGCGCTTGCCCCCCGATGTGCACGTGTATGCTCCGGGCACCAAAGGGTATAAGCCAATCAAGCTAGTGCTGGAGCCGATTCCGCAATTGCAGTTGCAGCCGGTGGTTTACCCGTCGTCGAAAACGCTCTATTTGGCGGCGATTAAAGAAGCAGTGCCCGTTTTTGAGGGCGCCATTCGCATCAGCCAGGATATTCAGGTGGCCACTGGAGCGGAGTTTTGGGGCTCGCTTGGCAACGAGGGGAAGAGTTTCACGATTACCGGAAAGCTTGAGTATCAGGCTTGCGACAAAACCACTTGCTTTGTTCCGACGTCGGTGCCCGTCAAATGGCAACTGCGGCTGTTTCCATTGGATCGTACGCGAGCACCCGTCGAGATTCGGCACAAATGAGGAACTCCGCGCCGCGGCATCGGCCTGGTGTTAGCCACCAGTGATTGCAGGCACAATCGAAATTTCGGCACCGGCGGGAATCGGGGTCGCAAGTCCACCCATGTAACGCACGTTCTCGCTGCCCACAAAGATATTCACGTGCTGCCGAGTTTCGCCTGTTTCGGTCAGAACCCTGTCACGCAGTCCCGGGTACGCAACGAACAGGGCGTGCAGAGCTTGCAGTAAATTGGCGCCTGCTCCCACCTCCACGCGCACAGCGCTCTGACTTTCTGTGAATTCGCGCAATGGACCCGGAATTTTGAACGACACCTGCATCAGTGTGATTTTCCTCGGCTGACTCTCTTCGTATGCGCAGTTTTGTGTTTTTTCACGGTTTTCGGTTTCACATCCGGTCTCGCTGTTGGCGCACCATCCATGTGGATGACAGCCGCCTTCACGCACAAGATCTGCGGCAATCCTTCTACTATTTTTTTCCAACTCTTTCCTTCATCTCGCGATGCGTAGATCTTTCCGCTGCGTGTTCCAAAGTAAATTCCCGCCGGATCGAGTGAATCGGCAGACAAAGCATCCCGTAACACCGTTTCGTATGCCCCTTTTTGCGGCAGTCCCCGGCTCATCGACTCCCACGATCCACCGGCATTTCGCGTGCGATAAACGCGCAAATGGCCTTCCGGAGTGCAGCGAAACTCATCCGATTCGACCGGAACGATGTACACGCAGTCCGCATCGTGAGGGTGCATGATCATCGCGAAGCCAAAATCCGAGGGCACTCCGCGCGCGATATCCTGCCACGAATCACCTCGATTATCGGAACGGTAGAGTCCCCAGTGGTTTTGCAGGAACAATCGCTCCGGCCGGGATTCATGGAGCGCAATCTTATGCACGCACTGTCCGAACTCTGGATATTTTTCTGGTAGGAATACCACGCGCACTCCGTTGTTGCGCGCCTGCCATGTGGTTCCACCATCCTCGGTGCGATAAACGCCCCCGGCTGACACAGCCACGTGCATGCGGTTTTTGTTGCTTGGATCCGGCAGAATCGTGTGCAGGATCAATCCGCCGTTGCCCGGCATCCAGCGTGGCCGATGCGGGTGCTCATACAACCCGCGGACCAGCGACCACGATTCTCCGTCATCCCGCGATTCGAACAGCGCCGCAGGTTCCACGCCGCAATAAAGTCTCTCCGGCTCCTCGTTTCGGCCCAGGCAAATTTGCCAGATGTTTCTCAGTGAAGCGCCGGACTCCGTCGGAAACCGGATGCTCGCCTCCAGAGGATTGGTCCAGATTCTGCCGAAGTCATCGCTGGACCGCAGAAACGCGCCCCACATCACGTTGTTTGCCGAAACCCACAAGCGATGCTTGCCGTTTCGCCCGTCATAGGCCATCGCGTTCACGCCTTGCCCGTGAAAATACGGCCCGGCGACGTCCCATTTGCTGCGGTCTCGCGACGACCGCAACAAAAACGCTCCCTTATTCGTGCCTACCAGCAGCAACACACCTCCGTTCTTCACCGCCAGGTGTTCCATGCCTCGCAGCACCAGCGTTCGCGGCCCTCGCGATTCTTCCGAGGGATGCCGGGTCTGCTGCCACACCGCGCCCTGAACGGTCTCGAGCGCCGCGCGCACTTCACTGGCGCGCTGGTAGCGCTCCGCGCGGTCCTTCATCAGGCACCGCTGGATCACTGCGGCTAGTCCGTAAGGAACCGTGGAAGGCAGCGGAGCAGGCGGCTCGCGCAGAATCGCTGAGGTCACCTCGAAGCCGGTATTACCGCGAAACGGCAGCTTGCCTGCTGCTGCTTCATACAGCAGCACCCCCAGAGACCACACGTCGCTCAGGTGATCGCCTCTTTGCCCGCGTAAAATTTCTGGCGCCATGTACGGCAGTGTTCCGACGAGCTTGCTTTCCAGATCGGTATATGAAAGTGTGAGCTCGCTGATTTCCTCGCGCTCCAGTCGCGTGGCGAGTCCGAAATCCAGCACCTTCACGCGCCCCTCGGGCGTCACCATCACGTTCGAGCCTTTGAGGTCGCGATGCACGATTCCGCGGTCATGCGCATGCGCCAGCGCATCCGCGATTTGCGTGCCATAGCGCGCCACGGTTTCCATCGAGAGGCCCGTCGCGGTGATCAAGTCGCTGAGCGACCGCCCCTCAATCAATTCCATCACCACGTAGAAGTTCTCGCCGGTCTGTCCTACCTGGTGAATGGTGCAAATATTCGGATGACTTAGGGATGAGGCGGTTTGTGCCTCGCGAAGCAAATGGTCGGGAGAAACTTTGTCAACCGCGCCGTGTAAAAGCAGCTTGAGCGCCACGTCGCGGTTCAACACCTCGTCCCGCGCCCGATAGACGACACCCATGCCGCCTTCGCCAAGCTGTGAAAGGATTTTGTAATGATCCAGCGTTTGCCCGATCATGATTGCTGTCAACACGACATCCTATCACGCTCTCTCTCCCAATCAGGACTTCGCCAATCATGGAAGCGCGACGAGCATGCTGTCGGGCCGTGTCGGACCAGCGGCGGCAGCTCGGTGCCACCGTTGTATTGCTTGCGTCAGGCAGCGCCACAGTCGCCCGCTGACGACAGCAGTCTCAGGATGATAGCCAGCGCGATGACGATATCGCCCGCGCCGGGAACAAAAGATGCTCTTTAATCCTGTAGTCTTTGCAGCTGTCAGCCTCGATGGAACTGTTGTCGCTCCCGACCACATGGCGGATGGAGCGCTTTGCGGAGCCGGTTTGCACCGTGAAACCACTTTGAGTGGCAAGGTTCCAGAACCAGCGCGGGACTTGGTAGCAGAAACCCGTCGTTATACCGGATCAGAAAAGTCCGCTCGCAAGGCCGGAAGCTAAGGAACACGTTTAACCCGTCACCTTCTCAAACGCACTGTGAGGCACCGCACCTCGTCGAACCGGACTTCTGCCCGAAGAACGTTCCGAGTGAGGTAAAGTGGTGGCATCGTGATCATCAACCTCGCGCGGCGTGCGCATGACCATAACTGGGAACTAGACCCGATTACGCGGTCTCTGCTCGATACTGATTTTTACAAACTGCTGATGCTCCAGTTCATCTGGAAGCAGTTCCCGAAGACACGCGCTTCTTTTTCGTTTATCAACCGCTCCGTTGAGGTGCGTCTTGCCGATTTGATCGCTGCAGATCAGCTTCGGGAACAGTTGGAACAGACAAAGAAATTGCGGTTCCATAAGTCCGAACTCATCTGGCTGGCAGGCAACACGTTCTATGGACGACGCGGTATCTTTGAACCCGCTTTCTTGGAGTGGCTCGAACGTGACTTCCGGCTCTCAGATTATGAGTTGTCCATTCAAGACGGGCAGTTCTCCCTCTCCTTTCGCGGCCTGTGGACAGAGACGACGATGTGGGAGATTTATGCGCTTTCGGCTATCAGCGAACTGAAGACACGCGCCGGCTTGAAACGCCTCAGCGAATTCGAGCTCGATATTCTTTATGCCCGGGCCAAAACTAAACTCTGGGGGAAAATGGAGCGGTTACGCGGCGTATCAGGATTGAAAGTAAGCGATTTTGGAACGCGACGGCGGCACAGCTTCTTGTGGCAGGAGTATGTGGTAAAAGCCATGAGCGACGTGCTCGGCAGCAGCTTTACCGGAACATCAAATACCTATCTCGCGTATCAGCACGACTTGGAAGCGATCGGCACAAACGCGCATGAGTTGCCCATGGCATTGGCAGCGATGGCCAAGGACGACCAAGAACTGCGGACGGCGCAATACCGCTTGCTGGAACTCTGGCAGCAGACTTATCAGGGTGAGTTACTCATCCTGCTTCCAGACACCTTCGGCACCACCCAGTTTCTCCGCAACGCTCCGGATTGGGTTGCGGACTGGACAGGACAGCGTGCCGACAGCAAAGATCCTTTTCTGGCGGGCGATGAGTACATTGCATGGCTGGAACAGAGAAGGCGTGATCCGCGACAAAAACTACTCATTGCTTCCGATTCCCTCGATGTCGACACCATTCTGGGATTGCATGCTCATTTTTCCGGGACGATTCGCAACGGCGCCTCTCCTGCCGATTTTAGGCAAGCGAGCGACTTTCTCGATCAAAGAAAATGGATTCCCGGACCGCGCATCCGCTTCAGCGCAGGTTGGGGCACCTTGCTGACCAATGATTTTCGCAACTGCAATCCTCAGGGCGATGGTGACTTCGATCCTGTCAGTCTGGTGTGCAAGCTCAACGATGCCGATGGCAAGCCAGCTGTGAAGCTTTCCGACAATTTTGAAAAAGCGCTGGGCCCACGCGATGAGATCGGCCGCTATCAGCGAGTGTTTGATCTCGCCGGCATTGCCCATGCGCCGATTGTCACGTAGCGGCAAAGGGACTTCCGAAATGGCTTTTGACGAAATCGGAATAAGAAACGCTTATTCTTGACGCAAGGCGACAAGAGGATCCACGCGGGTTGCGCGTCGCGCCGGAATGTAGCAAGCGAAAAGCGCGACGCCTGCCAGAATAGCGGAAACAGAAAGGAAGGTAATGGGATCGGCTGTCCCAACGTCGAAAAGCATGGAGCGGAAAAATCGCGTCACGATTCCAGCTCCGACGAGACCCGAAGCCAATCCGATTACAACAATGCGCATGCCTTCTCCTAAGGCCATGCGCAGAATATCCAGGCGTTGAGCGCCGAGAGCGACGCGGATTCCGACTTCGTGCGTGCGCTGACTGAACGAGTAGGACATCACGCCATAAATGCCGATGGCGGCAAGCAGCAGTGCTACTGCCGCAAAGACACCCAGAAGTTCGAGGGCAAAGCGCCGGTCAGCCACGGATCGGGAGATGATCTGATCCATCGAGCTGATACTGTGCACCGGAACATTGAGATCAATGCTCTCGACTTCGTGTCGCACAGCCTCGCCGAGATGTTCCGCGTCAAGCTTGCTCCGGAGGAAAACTACTGCGTTGACTGGCGCGAACTGCCCCAAGGCAACATAAATGTGAGGCACACTGGGAGCCTCGAAACCGTCCGACTTTATATCGCCGGCCACGCCGACAATCGTGAGCCCCTGCAAACCTCGTCCAAATGCAAACTTGATTTCTTGTCCGAGCGGATTCTCGCCCGGCCAATACCGTCGTGCGAGGGTCTGGTCGATCACCCCAACCGGTCTTGTCTCATAGGTATCGGCGTCGGTGAAATTTCGTCCCGCGATCAAAGGAACTTCCATGGTGCGAAAATATTCCCGATCAACCACAGCAATGTCCGCAACCGGGCAGCTCGCCGATTCCGTTGCGCGCCCTTGAATGGAAAAGAGGGAGTAGTTCCTCCCGGAATTCATGGGCAAAGTGTCGTTCCCGGAAATCGATGCCCGTTCCACGCCGGGCAGCGCAGACACGCGGCGAGAAACCTCGAGAAGAAAATCGGCACGCCTCTCCTCGACGCTGTAAGGGTCATTGGCCGGATTGTTGGAAATCGGAATCCAGATTTGTACCGTAGTCAGATGGCTGGGATTGAATCCGGGACGTACTTCCAGCACCCTCCAGAAACTTCGAAGCAGAAGCCCCGCGCCCGCAAGCAAAACTATCGAGAGGGCTACCTCCGATACGACAAGAACGCGCGAAACTCGAGCGTGGCGTCTGCCAACACCCGACCCGCGGCCGCCCTCCCGCAGATTCTCAACTTGGTCAGGATTCGCAGCTTGAAGCGCCGGCGCCACCCCGAAAAGGATGCCGGTGAGTATCGAGATGAGGAAAGCGAAAAAAAGCACCCCGGCGCTGACGTCAACCTCGTTGAGTCGTGGAATATCCGGGGGGGCGAGACTTAGGATCGCATTCTTCAAGAAGAGAACCGTAACCATGGCGACGACGCCGGAAATCAGCGCCAACAGCGTGCTTTCGGTCAACAGTTGACGGGCCAGACGTCCGCTGCTCGCACCCATCGTCAACCGAATTGCAATTTCGCGCCGCCGCCCGGATGAGCGCGCCAGAAGAAGGTTAGCGATGTTCACGCACGCGATCAGCAGCACAAATCCCACCGCCCCGAAAAGAATGAACAATTCCGTGCGCTGCGGGCCTACGAGGTCTTCTTTCAAGGGAACGAGCCGTACTGTCCATGTAGCGGCAGCGGGGTACTCGGCAGGATACTCGCGGCTGAGTTGCGCTACATAGGCATCAAGGCGCGCTTGCGCTTGCGCAACAGTTAGGCCGGGCTTCAAGCGCCCAATTGCGCCCGGAATCATTCTCTGTGACCTTATAGCCGGAACAGGAAACGGAAGGGCGTTGAAGCCGGCAGCGAGCCATACTTCCACGTCCGTGTCTAGCGTCCGGCCCGGATGACGAAAGCCGGGGGACATCACCCCAACAATCGTGTACATGTCACTATCGAGGCGCATTTTCCGTCCGATTATATTCGGGTCCGAACCGAAATAGCGGTGCCAAAAGCCGTCGCTGATAACGACCGGCTCGAGGAATCCCGGTACGGCGTCCTGCGGCGTGTAGACGCGGCCAAGTTGCGGCTTCGCTCCTAGCAAGGCGAAATAATCGGGACTGGTGACGAGACTTTCCGCACGGACGGTCCGCTCTCCACCGCCGACAGCCGAATTACTCGGGGCTACTGCCGAGATATCCTGAAATATGCCCGAGCGATCTTGCAAATCCCAAAGTTCCGGCGCAGACATACCTACATCCTGGTCGTTCGGGCCACGAAGGTCGTCGAAAACGCGTACGAGTTGTCCAGGATGTGGGAAGGGTAACGGCCGCAGCAGAACTCCGTAAACCACGCTGAAAGTGGCGACATTGGCGCCAATCCCCAGCGCCAGGGTCAGCACCGCAACAATCGTGAACCCGGGGCTGTTGAGCAACATTCGGAGCGCGTAACGCAGGTCTTGGACGAATGAGGCCATGGGCCCCTCCCAGCGCGCGTCTCGTCATCCGGGCAGACGCGATTGTCACTCTCGTTATATGGACGAGCAGGCTGCATCGTTGTTAGCAGGAGCATTACCCTGCGGAAGGTGCCTGGCTGGGATCAGCCGCAGTGATCTCCGACTTTTGGCTCTAGCCGGTTATGTTGCAGATCGAAGAAGTCTCATTTGTACCTAACTCGGCGCTTGACACCTGAAAAACAGGGTGTAGGATTCACGGCAGTTTTTTTCACGTTTGTGGGCACTACATCGTAGCCCTACGGGCCTCCGCAGGAGCAGGCAGTGCCTAAGGATGATAATCCGCGCAAGGGTCGAGGCGGTGGCCGCGAAAAGAGCAGTCGGCGAAACACCGTCGCCATCGCCGCGAAGAGCGACGTGGACCCAGTGGTGAACAAAAGGTCTCTGCTTAAGTCGTTCAGCGCCGCCTAGGCGGCGGCGCAATTCCCACCGCGCAAGCGTATGCGACAGCAATGCAGAAGTGGCAGAAGCTTCCAGGCGCGGTTCAGTTCGTAGCCGTTCCCAATTTCCTAAATCCGACTCCGGCTCGCCAGACAATCCCGGAGCACCCGCCGAGAAGCCTCCCACCGGCCGCAAGAAAACCGGCGAATCGGCATGAGCCTCAAGGGCACAGTCTGGGCTCCCTTCGGTTCGTCCCCAATCGATGAGGGGGGCAATGGCGACAACGGTCTGGTCACCGCCATCGCACCGCATCCGACCAATCCCAACATCATTTACATCGGTACAGCCGGCGGTGGAGTTTGGAAATCGGAAGATCAAGGGAACCACTGGAGACCGCTTTTCGACCGCGAAAACGCCGGATATTTTCTCGTTTGATTGCAAACTCACTGGTGTAGAGTTTCCAGATGCGTCCCTATCGGCTCCTTTGGTTCTGCTTCGTGGTTCTCGGCTCCGCAATTGTTCTCGCGTTTGCTGCTTCTGGCCGGCGAGTCCCAACCGTCGCACCTGCGCCTGCACCCGCCACCTACCTGGGCTTTGACCTCAACATCTATCCCGGCGACGATGCCATGCCGATCCTGCGCAAAACATTTTCCTTTACCAGTTACTGGCTTGGCGCGCCTCCGGGCGAAAAACGCAGCACTTGGCAGGGCAAACGCGAATTGCTCGCTTCGCAGGGTTTCGGATTTGTGGTGCTATTCAACGGCAGAGACAGCCGCAAACTGAAGAACTCCATGGATGCGCGGCAGCGCGGATTCGCCGATGCGCAAGCCGCCGCGAAACTGGCACGCCAGGAAGGCTTTACCAAAGGAACCGTAATTTTCTTGGACATTGAAGAAGGCGGGCGGCTTCCCGCGCCTTACCACGACTACCTTCGCGCGTGGTCCGAAGAACTCAGTCAGTCAGGCTTCAAGGCGGGCGTGTATTGCTCCGCGATGCCATCCGATGAAGGCGGCGGCGTGAAGATCACCACCGCGCAGGACATTCAAGCGCACATTCGCTCGCGTCCCATGGCTTTCTGGATCTATAACGACGCCTGCCCACCGGCGTTGGGATGTGTGTTCCCGCAAACACCGCCGGCTCCGGAAACTGGTGGTTTTCCCGCGGCTGTGGTTTGGCAATACGCGCAATCGCCGCGACGCAAGGAATACTCCGCGAAGTGTGCGCCTACCTACGCCGCGGATGGGAACTGCTACGCCCCGGGCGATTCGTCTCACAAGTGGTTTCTCGACGTGAACACGGCCGCAACCGCGGATCCTTCAGCCCCTGCGAAATAGGGCAGCCTGCAAGCCGCCCTATTCCTTCCTGCCGGAGGACACGGGCTTAGATCTGCCCGTATCCGCCATCGACGTTAATCTCCACTCCCGTGACGTACGATGCGTCCTTCGACGCCAGGAACGCAACCACGCCCGCGACTTCTTCAGGCTGACCAAAACGCTTCATGGGGTTGGTTTCCAGAATGCTCTTCGCAAAGTCGTCGACGGCTTGCTGTGGCAGACCGGTTCGGCCGAAGATTGGCGTGACAATCGGTCCAGGAGCAACCGTATTCACGCGAATTCCCCGGTCCACCAGCTCAGCCGCGGCGGTTCTCGCCAACGACCGCAACGCCGCTTTGCTTGCAGAGTACGCGCTCGTGCCCGGCGTGCCCGTGGTTCCCGCCACGCTCGTATTTAAGATGATTGACGCACCGTCATTCAAGTGCGGAACCGCCTTCTGAATGGTGAAGTACGCGCCCTTAATATTGATGTCGAACTGTTCGTCGAACAGGCTTTCCGGAGTTTCTGTCAGCGGAGCGAATTTGGCCACGCCGGCGTTGATGAACAGCACGTCGATCTTCCCGAACTTTTGGACTGCCTTGGCCAGGAATTTCTCGGTTTCTCCCAGCTTTGCCGTGTCGGCTTGTACCGCCAGCACGTCATCGCCCAGCGTCTTCACCGCTTCATCCAGCGTCTTCTGGTTCCTGCCGGAAATAGCGACGCGCGCGCCTTCCTCCAAGAATCGTTTCGCCGTGGCCAGCCCGATGCCGCTGTTGCCGCCGGTCACTACCGCCGTTTTGCCTTCAAGTCGTTTCATGGAAGCCTCCGCCCCGCGAGGGGGCTTAATTTCTTAGCTTGCCGCTAACTTCGATATTTAGATGAATGTCTAAATGTCAGGTTACATCTTTTTTACGACACGGGTATACGGACGCTGGCCTCCGGGCCGTTCCTCCGTTACACTGTGTTCACAAATGGACCGTGCCCGCATCGAACGCCTTTCCAAGGCCCTGGCCGACGAAACGCGCCTGCTCATCTTCGAGGCCATCAGCAAGTCCGACGAAATGAATTGTGGGCAGATTGTTTCGCTGCAGGGTGTAACTCCCGCGACGGTCTCTCACCATCTGAAGATTCTCGCGGACGCGGGCCTGATCGAATGCGTCAGAAGGGGCCAGTTCGTCTATAGCCGCGTAGATCGCAAAACCCTCTCCGAGTACACCCGAGCGCTTTCTGTCCTCGCGCGCCCGCGAAAGAAATAGTCATCTATTTTGGCGGGCCATTCCTGATCAGTTTTGCATTGACGTCCTCAGCGAGACGGCACGGGTATTTGCGCAATCGCCAGTCCCGCGCAGGAAGCATAGCTCCAGAAATCAAACTTCAGATTCACGATTCAAGTTCTGGCATCTCGGCCAATTTCGACAGAACGTTCACTTGCTCTGGGAGGCAGCCGGGCTTTGTTACGCAACCGAAATTCTTGCACTTGGCGCCGGTTGAAAATTTGACCGGGCTGAAGCGCTAACTGGAGTTTGCCTTTCAAGTCTTCGCTGATTCCCACAATTTCCACTTTCCCCACACGGTATTGCCGTCCCTCATTGATGCTGAAGGAAAGGTCTATGTTTTTCGCGTTTTTGTCGATCACCGTAATTGGCATCGGAACACAGTCGATAAAGCCGTTCGCGCCGTAGAATGTGGTGATCGATACTATTGCGGCCCTGATCTTATTCACACTGAAAAGGTCGCCCTGATTGAGTGCAAGCAGACGGCGAAGCTCACCCCGAGGAAAGGAGAGAGTCTTTTCGGAGTCGCCACTCGTAAGCCGCACCGCACCGAGGCGGTATTGTGGGCCGGGCTCGACATTAAGTATCAGCAAGTATCAGCGAGTAGTTGTGAGGGTGACCTTCTTCGGCTACTCGATGCACCTCGAGAACTGCCTCCGCTCGAAAGTAGCCCGTGTCTTGCAGGAAGCCTCGGACCTCTACATCCTGAATCTCACTCCGCCAATCCAACCGGGGGTCGTCGTGATAGCCGTGGCTACGAATCTGCCTCGTCAGTTTGTCTCGCAACGACGGCGACAAATTGTCTTCTCCCACAAACGCGATGGACACAATGCGGACCCACGCTGCTCGAGAGCCTCGTTCATCTCTGTTACAGGATTCTGCTTCTCATCAGGCATATCCTTTAACTCTTGCGCCTGCGTGGGATAGGGCAGGCACTCAAGCCGCCCGAATCCCAGCGACTGTAGCTGCGCGACGGGAAGCTCTATACCGTTACCGATGAGCCGGTTGGACACCTGCATGGCGCGGGAGCCACCGCCGCTGTCAAGACTCCGCCGTTCTGAAGTTTCCAGCGTCCGGCAGGGGTACTAGGACCAGCCCGGGGAGCAGCCAATCGTGCGAATCTCATGTATCGCTTTTTTTTCGCCTCTGTGGATTCGAAATTCGTTCGCCGCAAACCCCTCATTCCAAAGCCTTTCTCTTACCTAACCCTTTTCTTGTCAACCTGTTGCCTCTTTCGCGCATCTCATAGAAAGCTTACAATTTGTTCACTTTTTTCACGCATAGCACCCATCAAAATTATTCGTGGGGCTGCCCCCTAGAAAAGAGCGTAGGGTAGATTGTGTGGGGAGTTTCCGAGCCGCCAGTCCGGCTCGCGTCCGCATTTGGCGGGCAGAAAGAAAAGGAGTAACCACCCATGGTTCAGCAGTATCTTCTGGCCAGCGATTTCGACCAGACACTCAGCTTCAACGACTCGGGAGTCGTTCTCAGCGAGCTAATCGGCTTTCACTCGTTCGACGAGAAGGTGAAAGGCCTTTCCAGCATCAATTTGGTTCAGCAGGGCGCTGAACTTTCTTACCTCATCCTGCATGACCCCGATTTCCGCCGGGTTCGTCGCGAGCACTTGATCGAGACCGGGAAGCGCATCCGCCTGAAACATGACGTCAAACTCTTCGCGGACTCGCTTGATAGTCTCTCCGACGATTTCCGGATATCGTTCCACGTTATTTCCGCGGCGCCCCAGGAGATTATTCAATCGGCGCTCGAAGGAATCGTCCCGCGAGAGAACATCTACGGTACGCGATTCCGTTTCAACGAATCCACGGGCGAAGTGGAATCCATCATCCGAGCGACGGCCGGCTGGGGCAAAATCACTGTCCTGGAAGAACTGCGCGCTCATCTCGGCATCAGCCACGACCACATCATCTATATGGGCGACGGCAGTTCCGACTTGCCGGTCATGATGCATGTGAACCAGCATGACGGTCTGACCATCGCCGTCTCCGAAGCCAAATTCATCACCCGCGTGGCACGCCGCACCGTACTCAGCGACAATGCCATGAGCGTGCTCGTTCCGGTGCTCGAGGATGTACTGCGCTGGGATTCCGTTAAAATTCGCCGCTTCTTTGCCGCGCGCGGCTTGACCCTACGTGAGTGGGACAAGATGCGCACCGACCTGCTCACCATCGGGGAGCGAACGGATACCATCGCGCCGCTCATCACGCAGTAATTTGGAGGGTGCTGGCTAGCCACCGCTTTTCAGCCTGCACTATGAAGAAGCCCAACGTGGATGGCGGACCCTCCCGCCATCCACATTTTCTTTTTGCTTTCTTCTGCTATCCTTTCCTACCCGGGAGGTTCCGATGGCTCGCAAAGACATTCTGATGCTCGTGGGTGACTACGTCGAAGACTACGAAGTCATGGTTCCGCTCCAGGCGCTGCTCATGGTCGGGCATTCCGTTCACGCCGTTTGCCCCGGCAAGAAATCCGGAGACACCGTGCGCACCGCCATTCACGATTTTGAGGGCGATCAGACCTACTCGGAAAAGCGCGGCCACAATTTCGCGCTCAATGCTACGTTCGACCACATCAAGCCGGAGGAGTACGCCGCCCTGGTCATCCCGGGCGGCCGAGCTCCGGAATATATTCGTCTGAACCCTCGCGTACTGGAAATCGTTCGTCACTTCGCCACGGCGAACAAGCCGATCGCCGCGCTTTGTCATGGTGCGCAGGTGCTTGCCGCTGCCGGCGTGTTGAAAGGGAAGAAATGCAGTTGTTATCCGGCATGCTCGCCGGACGTCACGAACTCCGGCGGCACATTTGTGGACGTTGCGATGACCGAAGCAATTGTCGACGGTAATCTTGTCACCGGTCCTGCCTGGCCGGCGCATCCGGCGTGGCTGGCAAAATTTCTGCATGTCATAGGAACGCGAATCGAGCTGTGATTTCTGTCACACTGCTCGCAGAAGTTTTTTCGATTCGGCAATGCCACTTTTAGTTCCGTCTCTGCTCTTTCTTAATTCCCGTCTCGGGTAGATAATCATCTGTTTGCTACTCCACTCAGAGGCGATCCTTGTACCATGTCTAACATCAATGTAAAGAAGGGCGTTATTGGTATCCTTACCGGTGGCGGGGACGTTCCCGGCTTGAACCCGGCGATCCGTGCGGTCACATTTCGCGCGCTCCACGAGGGCTATGAGGTGATTGGTATTCGTCGAGGCTGGGCCGGACTTGTCGATCTCGTTCGCGACGAAAAGCACGACAACTCCAACAACTTTCAGCGCCTTACCGAAGACGTCGTGAATCGCGCCGGGCGCACCGGCGGCACCTTCCTACACTCTTCGCGCACCAATCCCGGCCGCGTCAGCAAAGATAGTGTTCCGGACCACCTGAAGGGCGAATACAACGCCGAGAAGAACGATCTGACGCCCGAAATCCTGAAGAACCTCGCCTGGCTGGGCATGGAATACCTCATCCCCATCGGCGGCGACGATACCCTCAGCTATGGCGTGCGCCTCTACCAGGAGGGCGTGCGCGTCGTAGCCATTCCCAAGACCATGGACAATGACGTGCCCGGCACCGACTATTGCATCGGCTTCAGCACCTGTATTACCCGAACCATTCAAATGACCAACTCCCTGCGCACTTCCGCCGGCTCCCATGAGCGCTTCATGGTCCTGGAAGTCTTCGGACGCTATGCGGGTTTCACGGCCATGCTGCCTACCATGGCGGGTGCTGCGAATCGCTGTGTCATCCCCGAACACAAATTCAATATCGAGCATCTCACCGAACTTCTGGTCTACGATCGCAATCGCAACCCCAGCCGTTATTCCACCGTTTTGATTTCCGAGGGTGCCATGTTCGAGGGCGGCGAGATGGTTTTCCAGACCAGCTCCGCCGACGCTTTCGGTCACAAGAAACTGGGGGGAATCGGCGATCTGGTTTCCGAAGAACTTACCCAGCTTTCTCCAAAATTCAACAATGGGAAAAAGATTGAAACCATCAACCAAAAGCTCGGCTATCTGGTGCGCTGCGGCGATCCCGACGCCATCGACTCCATCGTCCCCATGGCCTATGGCAACCTGGCTCTCGACCTGATCCTCAACCGCATTCACGGGCGCCTGGTGGTCCTGAAAAACGGCCGCTATGACAACATGCCCATCGAAACTGTCACCGCCACAAAAAAGGTCATCAACGTCAAGGAGCACTACAGCACCGAGCGCCTTCGTCCCGTCTTCAAGAGTTTCGAGATGAAGCCGCTGTTCCTCATGACCAGTGAACTTGCTTGAAGTAATTCGGGGGGACGCCTCTTGCCGTTCCCCCATCTTTCCTGCATCCTAGTCGTGTTCCGTTCCCGCCCCGTTCGCTTCGTTGCCTGGGAGGTCCTTATGGATGCATCGGTCTTTCCCTCGGGTTCGCAGCAGCGGGACCCTTCCACTGCTGAGCTGCACCGCGCGCTGATTGTAGACTCCAGCCCGGAGATCAATCAACTTCTCACCAATCTGTTTGACCATGCCGATTGGAGCATCCATTTTGTCGCGGATAACAAGGAAGCCCTGCGTGCCGCGAAGGCCAATCCCCATGACCTGATCATTACCAGCGAATGCACCTCGGCAAAGCAAGACATCGAACTCCTGCGTCAACTTCGCATGGTTCGGCCACACACCCGGTTGATCATCCTCACTGACGAATTTGTTCCCGGCGATGTTCTGGCGGCTATTCGCGAACGCGCCTTCAGCTATTTCGCGCGCCCCTTTTCCACGGAGAAGCTTGCGGAGATGATTCGCATTGCTATGAGCGAGCCTTGTTGGGATGACGGCATCGAACTCATCTCCGCCACCCCCAATTGGGTGCGCCTATTAGTCCGCTGCGACGTCCTCACTGCCAACCGCTTGATCCAGTTCTACCGTGAAGCGGGTAATCTTCCTGACGCCGAGAAGGAAGAGGTCGCTGCCGCATTCCGCGAAATCCTGTTGAATGCCATGGAGCACGGCGGGAATTTTGATCCTTCCCAATATGTCGAGGTCGGTTATGTGCGCACCAAACGCATGGTCATGTGCCGCGTGAAGGATCCCGGCAAGGGTTTCTCCCTCGATGAAATCAAGCACTCCGCCGTTGCCAATCCGCCGGACGAGCCCTTCCGTCATATGGCGGAGAGGGAATCCAAAGGCATTCGCCCGGGTGGCTTTGGCATTCTAATGGCCAAAAAACTCGTCGACGAACTGCTTTACAACGAGCAGGGCAACGAGGTTCTCCTCGTGAAGCATCTCGATCCTGCCCCAGAGGCGCCAGCGGACTGAGTCGCGCAACTTTCCGAAGAAAACTCTTTCTGGCAAAAAAACGGGGCAACCTCGACTGCGTTGCCCCGTCCTCCGTCCAACTCCTTGCGAACTATTCCGACAGCCGGAAGTTTACTGTCACGTTCAATTGCACCGGCACCGGCTGGTCATTCAGATAGGTCGGTTCATACTTCCATTTCTTGACGGCATCCAACGCCGACTGAATCAGCAACGGTGGGCCCGACACGATCTTCGCTTCCACCACGTTTCCTTGTTCGTCGACGATGGCGTCAATAATCACTACGCCCTGCACATGCGTCTGTTTCGCCAGTGGTGGATATGTTGGATCGACCCGCATGGTCAGCCGCGGCTCTCGCACTCTCCCGCCCACACGCACCGGTGCTTTCGGTCCACTACTCTTGGGCGCAAGCGGGGCTACCACCGTGGTATTCACGCCGCTAATTACCCCGCCAATAACTCCTCCCATCGATCCGCCCGCAACTCCGCCGGGCACTCCTCCTGCTACTCCACCTCCTTCGAAATCCGGTGGAAGCGGCGCTTCTTTGATGTCCGCAATCGTTTTCGGCACCACGCTCGGCGCGATCAGTTTGCCGGCATTCTCAAAAACGCGATGTGCCGGCGCTGCTTTCACCAGCGGTACCGCAGGGGCCGGCGGCGGTGGCGGCGGTGGCGGAGGCGCCATCAGAAATGTTGTTTCAAATTGCTTCAGGTTCAGTGTGTCGGTGTAAATCAATCCCGCCAAAATGGGACCGGCAAGAATCACGGCGTTCACCGTGAGCGCGATCAGGAAATCTACTGTCTTCGAGCTGCTCTTGATGTGATTGTTCTCGATCATCGAGGACTGAAAAAGGTCGCCGGCTGCTTGGTATTTTATTTCGTCGGCGCTTCTTGAAACTGCGGGTCTGATTTCGGGGCCGCCAGACGTCAGCGTTTTTGGTTTGCTGGGTTGCTCTGTTTCTGGTTTTACGGGGATCTCTACGTGGGTGGACGGAGTCATGGCACTAACCTCCGATGGTTATGTGCGCAACTTCCGTGCCAGATTTGGCGGGTGTAACTATTTGATAGTAAAGACCTTACTTCGCTGCATAGGCAATGGATTTGTGAAAACTGAGCCACCTCCCCCACACTTCACACACCCTGCGCCAACTCACCCATCCGCTACGCATATTTCTTCAAAAGGAACCCTGCTACTACTCCACGTGGCAGCATCAGCGACGCGACCAGCTTTGTTTTCCTGCCTTCTGTTTGCCCTTCCATCAAATCGCCGACCGTCGAACTCAACAAGTACAGCGGCACCCCGGTTACGATACTCGCCGCAATTTCCACCATCGCGAATTGCCGCACGAGCGCCAAGAGAAACGTAGCGCAAACGTGATCGCTGAAAGGATCGTTACTGCCAGCGTCACGACTTGCTTGTTCATCGCTCTCATCGCTCCTCGCGCTTTCTCGATTCTTTCTCTTATCATGTATCTGCGCGCTTCTGCCATCCATCTAAACTTTGTTGTTCCCTGTGAGGTGTTTCGTGCAGCTTCGTCATCTTGGTAAGAACGGTCCCCTGGTTTCCCCACTTGGCCTTGGGTGTATGGGTATGTCGGAATTTTATGGCGTGCGCGACGACGCCGAGTCCCTCGCCACAATTCACCGCTCCCTCGAACTGGGCATCAATTTCCTGGATACCGCCGATGTCTACGGTTACGGTGACAACGAAATTCTGGTCGGCAAGGCCATTCGCGACCGCCGCGAAAAAGTTTGCCTGGCCACCAAGTTCGGCATTGTCCGCGATCGCTCTAACCCCAACGTCCGCGGCGTCAGCGGTAAGCCCGAATATGTTCGCACCTGTTGCGACGCCAGCCTGAAACGCCTCGGCGTCGACACCATTGATCTTTACTACCAGCATCGCGTTGATCCCAACATTCCCATCGAAGAAACCGTCGGTGCCATGGCCCAACTGGTTCGCGCCGGCAAGATTCGTTATCTTGGCCTCTCCGAGGCGTCTCCGGCCACGATCCGTCGCGCCCATGCTGTCCACCGCATCAGTGCGCTGCAAACCGAATATTCGCTGTGGACGCGCGATCCCGAAGACGAGGTCCTCCCCACCACGCGTGGATTGGACATCGGCTTCGTTGCATATAGTCCGCTGGGACGTGGCTTCCTGACCGGGCAATTCACGCGCTTCGAAGATCTGGCTCCCGACGATTACCGCCGCTTCTCACCGCGCTTCCAGGGGGGAAATTTCCAGAAGAATCTCGATCTTGTGGCGCGTGTCGAAACCATCGCCCGCGAGAAACACTGCACGCCGTCGCAGCTCGCTCTTGCCTGGCTCCTGGCGCAAGGCGAGGACATCATTCCTATTCCCGGCACCAAGCGCCGCAAATATCTCGAAGAAAACGTTGCTGCGCTCAACGTAGAACTGACCGCCGAAGATCTTCGCCGCATCGACGAAGTCGCCCCCAAGGGCGTCGCCGCCGGTGCCCGCTACCCCGAAACCATGATGGCTCTGGTCAATCGCTAATATGAAGTGCGGCGGCTCGCCGCCGCTTTTACGACTTCAACCTTTTCCAAATCACGACTCACGGCCGTATCCCGACTCTCGCCTATTCCGCGATCTTCCCCGCCGCCGAAAAACAAATCCCACTCGGACACTCACCCCGCAACACATGCGCATCAATCTCCACCCGAAAATGCTTCAGCACCGACTGAATCGGCGCCGGCACTATCTGTCGCAATCCGCAGATCGACGTCAGACTCATCGCCTGCGACAATTCCTCAATCAGCGCAAGGTCCGCGATATACTGCCCCTCGCTCACTCCGCCTTGCGTCCATCGCGCCACATCTCCATCATTTTTTACGAGCCCATTCGGCACGGCACGCACTTCCCGCACGATTCATTCCGGTAAGAAACGCACCGCCGTCAGCGCCATATCCAGCATGCACGTTGTGTCGTCGCACACCACGATCGCTCCCGACCCCAGCATCGATCCCGCGTCCGCCAGCGCCTTGAAATCCAGGCGCACATCCACCATCGACGCCGGCAAATATCCCGACCACGGTCCCGATGACGCAAATGCCTTTAACGCGCGTCCCCCGCGAATCCCTCCTGCGTGCTTGTAAATCAGCTCGTTCATCGCCGTGCCCATCGGCACTTCGAAAACTCCCGGCCGCGCCACATGTCCGCTTACGCCCACAAATTTCAGCCCGCGCGATCCGCCCACTCCCGCTGTATGAAGCCATTCCACGCCGCGCGTGTTACCGCCGCGAAAATCTCGTCGTTAATCGCCACCGCCGGCGCCTGATCGCACCTGCCCAGGCAGCTCACGTCCTTGATCAGGACATCCTCCGGCTGCGCGCCGGCAAATCGCCGCAAGAGTTCCGCTCGTGGACCTCCGCCTTCGCCGGCGGCGTTAGGTGGAAATGCGGATAGAAGCTGGCAACGCTGTGAATTTGGTACAGAGGAGTTTGCGTCTTGCGGGAAAGTGCCTCGAGCTCTGCCTTTGGCAGATGCCCGCGGCGCAGTTGTACCAGCGCACTTTTGGGGTTCTTGCTATTTCCGTATATTCCCGGCTAACTTGTTCCGCTAAATCTTGCCCCGTTGTCTTTTCGCGCAATGCCCCGCAAAACCGTGCGCCTTTCCGTTGACTTCCCCCATTGTCGAACGCTATAAGCGGAAAGAACTTTTGGCTCTCTCGGAATGCCCATTCGCCACAATTCCCATGCTTCCCGGTCCGCTCTCTTTCTGGCGGCCTGCCTGCTCTCTTTTGCAGCCGCAACTCTTTCCGCCAGCGACACGCCCGAACCCGTCAAATACATTGGACCCGGCTCTTGCGCCGCCACCAGCTGCCACGGCAGCGTCAAGCCCGTTCCCGGCAGTCGCATTCTGCAAAACGAATATTCCACCTGGATCCTTCAGGACAAGCACAGCCGCGCCTATCAAGCCCTCAGCGTTGACGTTGGCGAACGCATGGCGCGCATCCTCAAGCTCAATGCTAAAGCCGAAGAGTCTCCGAAATGTCTCGCGTGCCACGCCCTTTATACCACTCCCGAACAGCGCAGCCGCGCCCTTGAAATTTCCGAAGGTGTTTCCTGTGAAGTTTGCCACGGCCCGGCCTCGGCCTGGCTCGGTCCTCACACTATGCGAGAATGGCCGCATGAGAAGTCCGTCGCCCTGGGTATGGTCGACACTCGCAACCTGATCCCGCGCACGCAAAAGTGTCTGCAGTGCCATCTGGGCACCAAAGAAAAATTCGTTGATCACGAAATGATTGCCGCCGGTCACCCCGACCTTTATTTCGAACTCGATTCTTTCTCGGCCCTCATGCCTCGCCACTGGAAAGTTCCACGCGAATCCGCGCCCGGCAAGCCGGTGGAAGATCCCGCGTGGGTCGGCGTCCGCGAATGGAGCACTGGCCAGGCCGTGCAACTCAGCGCATCGATGGATCGCTTGGCGTGGCGGGCGAAAGGCGAACGCGCCGATCAGCAGAATCCCTGGCCCGAATATGCGGAGCTATCCTGCTTCTCCTGCCATCACTCGCTGGTGGCCGCCAAAGATAGCTGGCGGCAGGAACATGGCTACGAAGACCGGCGCCCCGGCGATCCGCCTTGGAACGCCTCGCGCTATGCGGTCTTTCGTCTTTTCGCGAAGCAAATCGATTCCGCCGCTGCCCAGGATCTCGACCGCCAGTTGCTCACCGTGTCCACGGAAATGAGCAAGCTCAATCCTGATCGCACCGTCGTTGCCAATGCAGCCAACGCTGCTTCTCCTTTAGCCATGCACATCGCCGCACGCCTCGCCGCCATGCAATATGACCAAGCCATCACGCTGCGCATGCTCCAGCGCATCTCCGACGACGCTGAGTTCATCGCCATCGCCGACGAGCGGGCCGCGGAGCAGGCCACCATGGCCCTGGATTCTCTCTACATCGCCTATAGCAGAGACGCGAAGCCCCCCGATGCCGCCGAAGTCCGCGCCGCCATCAACGCACTCTTCCAGCAGCTAGAAAATCCTTCAGCCTACAACGCCGATCAGTTCGCCTCCGCCCTCCGTCGCATCCGTCCCCTCCTGCACTAGGCAGCCTTTCGTGGGCGCACCGCTATTTGGAGTGCGGTGGCTCGCCACCGCTTTTGGCTACAGATTCATATCTGCAATAGGTTTTGCGCAGAAACTGCAATCCGTTGCGATTCCGACGTCGCCCTTGTCTACGGGACACCGTTGTGCCATCCCGAGGCCCTCATTTGTCATCCCGAGCGAGATCTGCTTTTCGCCAATGGAACCGCCCACTCGATCTGACTTTCGCCTTGCAAGACAAAAGAGGCCGAGAGAAATTCTCGGCCTCTTCCTTCACGCAAACTGGCAACCCTTACAATCTGTTGCTACTCGAAAAAGTGCGCGATCTTCTTTCCGGCTTCTTCCGTGTAGTACACGGTTACCTTGGCACCCTTCTCCGTTCCTTTGCCCACGTCCTTGCCCGAATCCTTCAACGCGGTTCCGGTGTACTCAAAGGTCTTCTCGGTACCGTCGGCCGACTTTACAACTACTGTCTTCGTCCCGTCATCGACCTTCTCAATGGTGCCCTTCGTCACCTTCATGCCGTCTTTGCCAACTTTTCCGATGGCTTTGGCGGTTTCGTCTGCGCCCTTCCCCGTGGAACGCACCACCACTTCCGAGCCTTCCTTGATTCCGTCAAACCCGTCTTTTGTTCCCTTCACGGTATCGGCGCTTGCGACTTTCACTGTGTGTTCGGTTCCATCCTTGGTCTTCACAACCACGGTCTTGGTGCCTTTATCGACCTTCTGCACTGTGCCATGGATAAAGCTCACCACATCCTGGGCCACACCCATCGATGCTGCGAACGCCAGTCCTGCCAGTGCCAGCAATACCTTTTTCATCTGCGGATACCTCCTCCGAGGACCTCATGATTGCACACTTTCAGAGGCCATCATATCGGTTTTGTCAAACTGTTCAATGCTTTCCCCACGACCCCACGACCCAGTTCTTTCACGAGCGTCGCGGCGGTTCCCACAACTCGATGCGGTTTCCTTCCGGATCCATGACCCAGGCAAACCGCCCCTAGCTAGTCATAGTCCTCCCGGCTGGGATCGATCCACACGCCCGCGCCTCGCAGCTTCTCCAGCAGCCCATCCAGGTCTTCCACGCGAAAATTCAGCATGAACGGCTTGGTGCTGGGCTGAAAATACTTCGTGTCCTGCTTGAAATCGACCAGGCCGTGAACCCATCCGGATCGCCATCCTCATTTCCAGCGAAAGGAACTCCTTGTCCCAGCACATCCTGCTTGATACCCAGATGTTTCTCATACCATTCGTAGAGTTTCTCCGGATTTTCCGCTTTGAAGAAAACTCCTCCGAGTCCCGTCACGCGTCCCATGCTCGCCTCCGCTAGCCAGATTCGGCGGATTCTACGGCCAAATCATCCCGATTCAAGAAACAAATGACGTCCGCCTGCGGACTACGCTAAACTGAAGTTTCTCCCGCCCTTGCACTCTATGAACACCCTGGAACACTGCATCTGTTCTTCCTCTCTGTGGCGCTATATTTCCCAACGCCAGCTACTTCCCTGGGTCTTGTCCGATGCGTGCCTGGGCGATCATGTTTTAGAGATTGGCGCCGGCTATGGCGCGGCCACCGCGCATCTCCGCGATCGCGTCCCTCGCGTTACCTCTCTCGAGTATGACCACAATTCCACGCGCAAATTGAAAGCCCATCACAACGGACATTGCGGCGGAGTGCTCCGCGGCGATGCTTCGCATCTACCCTTCGCCAGTGAAACTTTCTCTTCCGCCATTGCCATTCTCGTCCTTCACCATCTGAAGTCCCGCAAATTGCAGGACCTCGCCTTCGCCGAAGTCCTCCGCGTGCTGCGTCCCGGCGGCACTTTCCTCGCTTTCGAGATCAACGATAGCTGGATTCACCACCTAGGCCATTTCAAGAGTATTTTTACCCCGCTCTCGCCCGGCTCCGCTTTTGCGCGCCTCACTATCGCCGGCTTCTCTCGTGTCTCCGTCGATTTCCGTCGCGGCGGATTTCGCCTCCAGGCGTTGCGCGCTGAGCCCGAACACTCTTTCTCCGAACCGGGCCACTCCCCACACAAAACCGTTGCCGCTGGCGTCTGATCGCTGGCTGACCGCTAACTCCCGGCTCATTTGTGCCGACTGACGATAAGCGTGCACTATACTTCTGGAGACTTCACCGCATGGGGAAACACTCGCTATGGGCTATCGTCGCGCGTTGACTCGTTTCCTCGACCGGCCCGGCGCGCGTGGTGTTCTCCGTACGGTCATCAATCACCGGGTACGTCGCTGCGCTCCCGGCGTGCGCGTGTACTACCGCCGGGGCATGTGGATGCACCAGGAAGGTGCTGTGATCTATGTCGACTCGCCCACGATGGACTATCGTCTCGCGATATTTCCCACCTGGGCAAACGAACTGAACCGCGCGATCGCGGATGCCGCTGATACTTGGTTCCATGTGTACCAGCCCCGTCCCGGCGATCTCATTATCGATGCGGGCGCGGGCAAAGGGGAAGACACCATCGTTTTTTCCGGAGCCGTAGGACTCGCCGGGAAAGTGCTTTCCATCGAGCCGCACCCCATCACCTTTCGCTGTCTCCACCTGTTCTGCGAGCTAAACCATCTCCAGAACGTGGCTCCGGCGAACTTCGCGCTCGTCGATTCCGCCAGACCCGTCGCCATCGAAAGTCTCGAAGGATGGCAAGCGAACCGCATCGTACACCCTGACACGAAGGGCTCGCTTCAGGTCGCGGGGCTTAGTCTGGATGATTTGGTAGAACGAGAGAAGGTACAGCGCATCGATTTTCTCAAGATGAACATCGAGGGTGCCGAAGCGATGGCCATCCGCGGAATGGAGCGCACCCTGCGAATCACCCACGCCGTGTGTATCTCATGTCATGATTTCCGCGCCGACGACGGCGAAGGGGAATTCTTCCGTACCAGGCAGCTTGTTCAAGGTTGCGTGGAGCGCGCCGGCTTCAGAATGATTTCGCGCCGTGACGACCCGCGTCCAGACATTGCTTGCCAGGTGAATGCCCTCCGTGATTGACACCGCTTATCTCTACAGCTTGCGGCAAATTCCCGTTCTGTCATTCCAAACGCAGTCCACGGAGCGAGGAATCGCTCTTTCTTCGCTTCTTACCATAGAGAGATTCCTGGCTTCGCCCGGAACGACGAACTACTGTCTAGTCGTTGTCGGGCAAGCGCGCACGATACAAGGCAGGTAAACCAAACGCGCGGCCACAATCGCTGGCGAACACAATACCCTTGGAATCCAATTCCCAAGCTGGCGATGAGCTGTTGCAATTCCCGCCCGTCAATGGCCTTTCTTTCCCCGAAGACATCCCGCGCAGCCAAACCTGCATCGGGCCGTTTCGCGTAGCGCTGAACGCCACCCACTTTCCATCGGGAGAAGTGACGGAGTCCTGGAGATCCGGAGGAACCGGCATTTCTCGGGACGTCGCTTTCCCTGTGGCGGGATCAAACTCCATCATCGACGAACTTCCGTTTTCCACCAGTTCGAATAGAATCGCTGTTCCGTCCGCCGCCAGCCGCGGGTGCAGCGCATGCCCCTCGAAGGAAAGTTCTTCGTTTCGGTTGTCATGTAGCCACCGGAGTACATACCGGTCCTTACCCATGGATTGATAAAAAATTCCTGCGTGGGAAACCACCGGGAACGAAGAGAACATCGCCCCGCTTTGCGCCGCAACTCGCGCAAACTGTTGCGCCGGCTCGCTCGTGTAGCTCACCAGATGTCGTTTCGCATCCACGAACGCAACCATCGCCGCAAGTGCTACCGCGGCAACCGCGATTTCCCGTGGCACTCCTCGCCAACTGCGATATCCCACGAAAACGAAAAGCGCAATCAGGAGCCAGACCTTCGGAAACAGCCCAATCGGATGCAACGGCAACGTCAAAAGTATGTACGAAGCTACCAGAAAAATGCTTTTCCGCGGCCCTGACTCTTCCAAGAGCAACACGAGTGGCAGCAGAAGAATGATGAATGTGTAGGAGGCCGTGCTGGTTGAGAGCAGCAACACGGCAATCACAAACCAGGCAAAGTCTCGCCGCTCGCTGTTGCGTTGCGTGCTCGTACCCAGGAAAAGCAACCCGACAATTGTCAACGCAGTGAAAGTGCGCAGGAAAAAGAACAGCCACGGCGCGTTCCAAAGAGGGTGCGGATTCAGTTCCGGTTCTGCCACGAACGACCGCATCAACATCGTCGGCAATGTCGGCACTCCCGGATTGTACGGATCGATCGACCCGCCCTCCAGTGACCGCGGAAGAATCTGCGTCGCGTAATAATGCACGTCCGCCAGGCCGAACAACACCAGCGCCACGCCCAGCAGAATCAGACACGCGACGACCATTCCCAGCAAAGCTTTCCCTTGGCGTTTCGCCACAAAATACAAAAGGAATGGCCCTCCATACAGCTTCAGCGCAAACGCGATGCCTGTCAGGAATCCGCCCAGCACATAGCTCTTTCGGTCCAGAAAGTAGAAGGCCAGCGTAAGCAAGAACAACAAGAAAATGTAGTATTGCCCATATCGAAAGTTGTTACGCAGCGAAAAATAGCCGCAAAAAGCCAGCAGCCAAATCGTTTCCGCGCGGAATCTCGTCACTCGCGACAGCAGCCCGACGCTGGCCCACAAGAAGCCCAGGTTGAAGATCAGCCAGATCCGCTTGGCTGTTTGCGGCGCAAATCGCGTCAGCGCCACGATGGGAAGCACGGTCAGAGGAGTCTGCGGAGTGTAACCGCCGATCATCGTCCCGTTTCCGGCGTAGCTCATCTCTCGGGCAAAGCAGGTCCAATCGTAATAGTTTCGCAAGGGCTGGTGCTGCCTCAGAAGGGTTGCCGCGGTGTAGTAGTTTGGAAAGTCGGTCTCCAGCCGCGTCCATCCCCCGCGAAATGCCGTGCCCAGCAGAATTAGCAATGTGAATAAAGCCGCAAAACGCAGCGCGAAATTAGAATAGAAAAACTCCGGAAGGAACACTCCGATTCCGTTACGGGCGCCAGCGTCAGGTTGGCGATGGTATTTTTCTTGTGACTTTGCAGGAATCACGATGAATCAGATGCCGCCAGGTGCCCACAGACATCCGAGGCACCCGTGCGAGCGCGAAGTCCCCAAGCAATAGTAAACAATGCCCCCACGGCGGGCCACTTGGAAAAGTTTTGCTGATGCTATGGCTGAGCCGCGAAATAACCTTGCTGGGCTTGCAGGCTCACTCCCTGACGGGCGGACACTACACGCAGCTTGTGATACTTCCCGTCGGCAGACGCTCCGGAATACACGATCTGATAGCGTCCGCGGGCATTCGCAAGGGAATCGCTGATGGCTTTTCCCACGTCGTTGTTCAGGTACACTTTTCCCCCGGTTTGCCCGGCCAATTGCTCAAGCGTGTCTCCGGCCGTGCCGCGGTCGGCGCGCGGAATGGAACCCTCGCGTGTTACCTCCACGCTGTTGATAACGGTGTTCGTCCGGGCCAGCTGCGCGGTGAACATCTGCAAAAACGGCCCGTAATCCACGCACTTGTCCGTTGCCCATCGCGCACATTCTACGCCGCACTTGCCAGCCACAAAGCTTCCCGATTCCCCGCTGAACAGCACATCCTTGCACCCGTATGGGAAGTCCAGCCAGTTCCACACTCCGGTCGTGATCCAAACGATGGTTTTCGGGCCACGAATTCTCGCCAGTTGCTGTCCCACCTCACCCAGCGCCAGGAACGTCTTGCCGGAACGCACCGCGAAATCCTTGTCGTCGATCAGCCTGAATCCGTACACACTTTGGATCGCCTGATCGAGTAATGGGCGCACCTGTGGCGTCCAAGGCACGCTGGAAGGTTCTGCATATAGCTTGGCGCCGGCGGCCGTTGGCAGCACTTTCGCTCCCTCCGTTGAAGGGAGGCCGTGCACGGGATAGAGATCACCGCGGTTGGTCAGAAGATAAAGGTAAACCGATTCCCCCGTTCCCAAGGGTTCCAACGCTTGAACGATCAGCGTAGAAAGATATTCGCGGCGCAGCGGTATCGCATTCAACTGGTCGAACAAGATTAGCGTCGTGCCAGGCGCCGCGGTAGCCGCAGCCAATTGCGCGGGGGTCGCCCTTACGGCAGAAACGGTCTGGAGCCGGTCGTTATCGAATACCTGGAAATCCGTGCTGGTCAGGTCTGTAACCGGACGACCGCTGTCATCCAGCGCCGTCACTGTTACAGTCACGTCTTTCGCAATGGCCGGAACGGTGCTATGGCGGGCGTTCGCCGCCGCTCCGGGCGCCGGCACAACGCGTGTTTCTTTACTTGATGGCGTTTGTCCTGCTACAGCCAACGGACCGGACAATACCAGGAAAGTCACGAGCAATGGGGCCAGGTGCATGAGTATCCTCCTTCAGGAGCGATTTACTCATTGCATAAGTGGGACGTTATCTAAACGTCCTCAGGGTACACCATTCTCACCTTCGTGCGCACTCGATCGTAGAAGCTTGTCCACACTCGCGCCAGGTTGCCCCGGCCAGAGTGCGGCGTTGAGGTCTGGGATGTGAATCCGCGGCTATTTCGGCGTCAATCCTGTGCCCTCCGTCAGCACCGCCCCAGTTGCAAAAAGTATTCCCTTGGCTAACCCTTTATGCTATGTAGACGTCTTACCGATTGCTAAGGAGTCCGTCTACCTACATGTCATCAAAACCACGCTACCAAAACCGCACCGAAATCCTGCAAGGCACCCTCGATATGCTCATACTCCAGACACTGCAGTGGGGGCCGCGGCACGGCTACGCCCTCAGCAAAGCCATCCGCAGCAACTCCGGTGAAATCCTGAAGGTGGACACAGGCTCACTTTATCCAGCGCTTCACCGCCTCGAGCGCAAGGGTTGGATCGTCGCGGAGTGGAAAGCTTCGGAAATTGGTCCCAGGTTGCGCGTCTATCGACTGACCAAAAGCGGCACAAGACAGTTGCTTTCCGAGCGCTCGCGTTGGGAACGACTCACCGCTGCGATTGCCGGAATTTTGAATCCAGTCAGGAAGGAAAGCGAATCATGAAATTCCCTCTTTGGCGCAGAGCGCAACGCGATAAGGAACTCGTCGAAGAGATGCAAGCACACCTGGCGCTGGCCGAGCGCGAAGCGACAGAATCCGGCCAAACGCCGAAACAAGCGCAGGCGTCCGCCCACCAGGAATTCGGAAACGTCGGCCTGGCTGCGGAAGTCACTCGCGATACTTGGGGCTGGAATTGGCTCGTGGAGTTGCTGCAAGACGCGCGCTACGGGGTCCGCAACATGCGCCGCACGCCCGGATTCGCGTTGGTTACCGTCCTCACGCTGGCGCTGGGCATCGGCGCAAATACCGCCATCTTCTCGGTTGTAGACGCCGTGCTCTTCCGCGCTCTGCCCTATCGCGACGCGGGAAGGCTGGTGTGGGCCACCAACTTTGCGTCGGAGCCGAAACAGAATCTCGTATTCGCGGATGAATACGCGGGTTGGCGAACGCAAAACCACGTATTCGAAAACATCGCGGCGTACTCGCCCGCGGCCGAATATACGCTGACGGGCACGGGCAGCCCGCAGCGTCTTAGGGGCGCCCAGGTCACTGCGAGTTTCCTGAACGTGCTGGGTGTGATGCCGCAACTCGGACGTAACTTTCTGCCCGAAGAGGATCAGCCCACCGGGCCAAAAGCCGCCCTGTTGAGCGACGCCGTGTGGCGGTCGAACTTCGGCGCCGATCGCAACGTGGTTGGCCGCGTCGTCGCGCTCGATGACACACCGTATACGGTGATCGGAGTGCTCCCACGCGATTTCGAATTCCTCGATAACAGTCCCGCAGAATTCCTGGTCCCTCTTCAACTCTCAGACACCAGCATCCAGTCTGCGAACGGGAAGATGCGGATCATGATCCGGGCTCTAAGCGTCGTGGCCCGCCTGCGTCCCGGCGCAACCGTGGTGGCCACGACAGCGGAACTCAATGCCATCAACGAACGCGTGCTCTCAGGACTCAATTTGAAACAGCTGCTGGGCGATGCGCATGCCCAGGTCTTTCTGCTTCACGACCACGAAATTGGCGACGTTCGCCCGGCTCTGCTGGTGCTCCTCGGAGCAGTTGGTTTCGTCCTGCTGATTGCCTGCGCCAACGTGGCGAATCTTCAGTTGGCGCGCGCAGCCACACGCGAAAGGGAAGTGGCCATTCGCGGCGCGCTCGGCGCTGGACGCTGGCGGCTGGCCAAATTGTTGCTGACAGAAAGTTCGGCGCTGGCGCTGGCCGGCGGCGTTGCGGGACTTCTGCTCGCGGCCTGGGCGATCCGCCTGATACGCCGCTTTGCGCCCCAGAAAATTCCCCACTTGCAGGTCGCGCACCTCAATTTGCGCGTGCTCCTGTTCACGCTTGTCGTTTCGCTTCTCACAGGCATCCTGTTCGGACTGGCCCCGGTGTGGGCCGCATTTCGCGTATCGTTGAACAACACGCTGAAGGATGGTGGAGCGCAAAGCGGCTCGGGAACCGGCACACGCCGCGCGCAAAAGGTTCTGATGGTCGCGGAGATCGCTCTGTCGTTCGTTCTGTTTATCGGTGCCGCTCTCCTGGTAAAGAGCTTTCACCAACTCACCGCCATTCAGCCCGGATTCGATCCGCACGGCGTTCTCACCGCCCACGTGGCGTTGCCCCTGGAGCAATATCAAACCCCCGTCCAGCAACGCACCTTTTTCGAGGAGTTGGTTCAGAGGTTGCAGGCTTTGCCGGGCGTCGCCTCGGCTGCAGCGACCGCCACGGTTCCACTGCGCGGGGACATGCAGATGATCTCGATGATCCAAGTCGAAGGACAGCCAAAGATAAACCCGTACGTGGCCAACGTGCCCACGGCGCGCGTCAATTCCGTCACGCCGGGATATTTCTCGGCATTGCGCGTACCGCTGATCGCGGGACGCTTACTGGACGAGCGCGACGGTGCGGACGCACCGAAGTCAGTCGTGGTCAATCAGGCATTTGTGCGGCGCTTCTTTGAGAAAGAGGATCCCATTGGCAAGCGGTTCATGGCAAAATTCTCGCCGGGACCCGAAGCTCCGCCTATCTGGACCATCGTCGGCGTCATTCACGACACCAAGCAACGCGGGCTCGCGGACGACATCACGCCGGAGGTGACCGCATCCACCTCCCAGTGGCCCCGATTCATGATGACCCTCGTGCTGCGTACTTCAGATAGTCCAGTAAGCCTGGTCTCCGCCGTGCGCCAGCAAGTAAGCGCTCTCGACAAGAACATACCGGTCTACGCCGTGCAAACCATGGACGACATGTTTTCCGCAGAGGTCGCTTCGCAGCGATTCAATGCCATCGCCTTGGCGGGATTCGCTGGGTTCGCGGTCCTTCTCGCAGCCGTGGGAATCTACGGCGTGATGGCCTACGCCGTCAGCCGGCGCTCCCACGAAATGGGTGTGCGCATCGCGTTGGGGGCGGGGAGGGGAAATGTTGTTCGCATGATTCTGAATCAGGGGTTTCGCCTGGCGCTCATTGGTGTGGGGCTTGGGCTTGCGACTTCCTTTGCACTGACCCGCTTGATGACCGGGCTCTTGTTTGGTGTGAAGCCTTCGGACCCGCAGACCTTTGTTCTGGTAACCGCCGCGCTTTTAGCCGTTGCGCTGGCGGCGTGCTGGATTCCCGCGCACCGCGCCACCCGCGTTGATCCAGTCATCGCGCTTCGCTACGAATAGTCCCCGCTGCAAATGACCAAACGCGCTTCGTGTAAGCAGTAAGCAGCGTCCGTGGTGAACCCCGCTATTTATCTCCCGAGAGCGCCGTCCCCAACTCGCTCCTGGTTTGGATCACTCGCAGAATGGCGTCCCGAGTCACCATCCCCACAATATTCGCCATGCCGTCTTCCGAGTGCTGCACCACCGGCATCTGATTCACGTCCGCGGCCACCAACCGGTCCAGCAGCGTCGGCAACGGCTCATCCGGTGCTGCCCACAGAATCCGTTCTCTCGGCACCATCACCGCTTGCACCGAGTTCATATTCCAATCTTCGCGCGGCACCGTGTTCAACGCCGCCACATTCATCATTCCCACCAGACGCTGGTCCATCGTCACAATGTGCACCCGCCGACCCGTGCGCAACACTTCGTTGCTGTATTCGTCCAGGTTCAAGTTCGCGGGAATCGCCGGCACTTCGTGGCTCATGACATCGGAAGCGCGCAACCCGTTCAGCGTCTCGCGTATCGTCACCTGCGCCACGCTGGCTTGCGCGGCATTCAGCAGGAACCACCCAATCACCACCAGCCAGACTCCCTCCCAGCGCACACCTCCGCGTGACTCAAAGGCAAGCCACAACCCGATAGCGATCATCCCGTAGGCAATCAGCCTTCCGCTCGCTCCCGCCACCCGCGTGGCGCGCACAAAGTCTTTCGTTGTTCCCCATACCATGGCGCGGAAGATGCGCCCACCATCCAGAGGAAATCCCGGCAGCATGTTGAAGACCGCGAGAGCCAGGTTGGTCTGCCAAAGATACGTCGACACAGCGCCGACAATCTTGCTGCCGGGGAACACGAGAGTAGAAATGTAGAACGCTCCGGCAAGAAACGCGCTCGACAGCGGACCGGCGACCGCAATGTTGAACTCCTGTATAGCCTTGCTCGGTTCCTTCCCGATTCGTGCCAGTCCGCCGAACAGAAATAGCGTTATGGAAAGCACGCGGATCTTGTAGTGCTGTGCGACCACACTGTGCGACAGCTCGTGGAACAGCACCGATCCAAAGAAAAGCAGGCTGGTTGCCGCGGCTAGTGTCCATACTTGCGTCACGGTCCATTGCGGATTCAGCTGCGCAAACTGGTTGGAAATCAGATAGGTGATCAGTCCAAAAATGATGATCCAACTCGTGTCAATGTGGATGGGAATTCCCAGAACCCGACCGATACGAATTCCCTGTGCTTGCGGCATGAACCCGATCCTTGTCAGAACCTGCGTAAGTAGTTTGACTAGTTCTACTTCTATACTACCGCATCTGGGCGGGTGGGGTTGTGTCACCCCTGACACGTCGTGGCCCCGCCCCCACGAAAATCCTCTTTGGCCCGTAAACTAAATCTATTTTTATCAGTGTCTTACGTCTGGCTTTCCGTGTGCCATTCCCTTGGGTGTAGCTCAAAAGGGAGATCACATCATGCGGCGATTCGAAACTCCGGCAAACCACCTCCAGGCTGGTCACCCCCACTTCGGCGCGGCGCTGCTCTTCGTCGCATTTTCCCAGTCCGCTCCCAAAGATTCCAATGCTTCGAAGCTGCAGCCCACCCGGCGTATCGTTGTCAGCATTCCCGACCGCAGACTCGCTCTTCTTGAAGACGGCCGCGTAGTGAAAATCTACGACGTTGCCGTCGGTGCACAAGTCAGCCCCAGCCCCAGCGGCGAATTTCAAATTGCCCAGCGCCTCTCCAATCCCACTTATTACAAGCCTGGCGCCGTCATCGGCCCGGGACCTGGCAATCCCCTCGGCACCCGTTGGATGGGCCTGAAGGTAAAAGGTTTCGGCATCCACGGCACCAATCGCCCCTCCTCGGTTGGCAAGAACGCCTCTCACGGACGTGTCAGTGCTTGCGGAACGCACCGGAGAAGTAGCCCAGCTCTTTGGCGGCGAGGTCTCGCCCACAAAAGCTGCGAACGACCAGATTCAGGTAGCGCACACCGGGTCCACGAACACCGAGGACAACGCCCGCGGCAGCGAGTAACGCGATTTCGCCCAGCTCAGATTCCGCAAAGGAGAACACAGATGGACACGATACTTGGATTCGTAGGACTGGTGATTACCACCCTCGTCGCGCTCTTTGCAGCGCTGGCCCTGCAAACATTGCTCCTTCGCGCAGCTTTCGCGCTCATGCAGCCGGCCACCGCCGGCCGTCGCATCCCTCAACCAGCGGTTGAGCACGGCACGCAGTTGGTCGCCCGCGCCTTCCGCCGGGCGCGCTAGTTCGGCGAAAGGTTTCCCGCTCACGATCTGCGGATGGCAACAGGCGCAAGACCTCAGCCGCGACGGGAGTAGCGAAGAAAGGAAAAGTTCATGCTCGCTTTGAAATTCTTGTTGATGATTCTCGGTTTCGGCCTCTTTGCAGGCGCCGCGATTCTGGTTGTCTACGATGTTTACGCTGCTGCACGACTGCGCTGGTTGTTGGAACAAGCCAACAGCGAATCTGGGACGGAGGCCATCACGCAAACGGCGGCCCGCCCTTTCGGACCGGTGCGGTGGAAGCTGGCCTCGCTCTTGGCGCTGGCCGCCATCGTGCCGGTGTTTCTGTCGCTCAGCCTCGCTATCGTTCCCGACGGCTCGGCCGGCATCCGCGTCAGCCAATTCTCCGGCGTGCGCCCCGCTACGTTGTATCCCGGCGTGCATTGGATTACGCCGCTAATCGATGACGTCGTTCTGTACGACACGCGCGAACAGATTTTCTCGACCGCTGCGTCCGTCTCCCCCAAATCCACCGCGGACGTTCTCACCGTGCAAGCGCGCGAAGGCTTGAACATCGGCTTGGCCGTCAGCGTTCGCTATCGCCTTGATCCCTCCAGGCTCGCCGCCATCCACCAGAATTTGCCGCAACCCGTTGGTGAACAGGTCGTCGGCCCGGTCGTCTCCTCCATCTACCGGCAACTTTCCCCGAACTACCTGACCCGTGAAATTTTCGCGCTGAAAAGGGAAGAGCTGCGCGTTCAGGCTGCCGACGCCATCAAGTCGCGCCTCTCGAGCGACGGCATCGTCGTCCGTGAAGTGCTCTTGCGCGACATCCAGCTTCCCGCCGAATACGCGCAAGGTCTCGAGGGATTGCTCTTGAAGGAACAGGAAAACGAACGCCTCGGCACCGAGCAGGACATCAAGCAGAAGCAAGTTCGCATCGCCGAACTGGAAGCCGAAGCCCAAAAGGCTCGCGATGTGAAACAAGCGGAAGCCCAGGCGCAGGTCCGCGTGCTGCAAGCCAAGGCTGAATCCGATTCCATGCAATACACCCTGCCTCTCAAGCAGAAGCAGATCGAACAATCCAAGCTGGAAGCCGAGGCGCGCAAGGAAGCCACATTGCAGAACGCAGAAGCCGCCGCGCAAGCCAAAATCATCGACAGCAAAGCCGAGATTGAACGCCAGAAGAACTTGGCCGACGCCGAGGCCAATCGCATTCGCGTCACCGCTGACGCCGAAGCCAATCGCATTCGTGTGACTGCTGCCGCCGACGCCGAACGCATGAAGTATGAGGCCAGCGTCCTCAAACAGAATCCCATGCTGATCCAGAAGATCATCGCGGAGCGTTTGTCCGACAAGCTGCAAATCATGATGGTCCCGATGGACGGGAAGAATTTCTTCGCGGCTGACGTGATGCGCTCCGCCTTCACCAATCAACTCGGCAACAGCAACGCGAACAACAGCAATAATGCCGCGGCCGACGCTCAAGACGATTCGGACAACACTCCGCCGGTTGCAGCCGTCACGGCGCAGCAGAACAAGCCGGCACGCCGGCCATAAGACATCGCGGAGGTGGCCTTGGCCGCCTCCGACGATCACCGGCCGCCACTCTTGTGGGTGGCTCGGGCCGCGACACTGGAGGAGAGACCATGAGCATGAAGGCAAGCACCGCCGCGCTTGAATCCTCGGCCAGCAGGTCACTCCCCAACCAGCGTCGCGCTCCGCGCCACCCAGCCGGTGCAAAACGAAGTGCAACCGAAATCAAAGGGCCAGGAAGTAAAGATGGAGCAACAAGGGTTCACGTCGTACAGACAGCGATTCTTCGGGAGGATGCCATGAACACAACCAATCCATTCGCCACAGCCATTCATCACAAAACGATTTTGCCGGTCATTCTGAGAATTACCTTCAGTTTGTTTTTGTGGACTCTTGGCTTCGCTTCCATGAATCTCGTCGAAGCGCAAGCCAAGCCGCAGCGCGTCGTCAGAGACTACCCCGTCGACCGCGCCAAACTCGAGCACCTGCAGCGCTGGGTAAACGAAGGGCACGACACCTGGTGCCGCGATCCCAAACTCGTCGCTTCCGCTGCACTCAACCGCGTCGCCCCCGGTTTCGCCAACTCCGAATTCGAGCTGGCCTCTCTCCCCACCGAACGGACCACCGCCCACGGCGTGAAGTCCATCTACACCTTTGCGTCTCTCGACGGCCGCACCACCTATCAAGTCACCGTGCGCCGCTATCGTTGGCTGCTTCCCACCGCAGGCGCCGCCGACCAGATCGTTTGGGCTCCGGTCCGCATCGAGACCATCATCCGTCCCGTCACCGACTAGCTTTCTGGAGTGCGGTGGCTGGCCACCCCTTTCACCGGTGTAATCCCAAAACAAGCATGTGATCCCAAAGAAACTTGTCATCCCGAGCGAAGCGAGGCATCTGCTGCTCCAAGAGCGAAAGGGGCACACAACGCGACTTCCACCAGGCAAAACAGAACACAGTGCTCCCTGACCAGCCGGGCGGCGCCGACCACGCTGCCCGGCATTGTTTTTCCGCGAACAGTGTTAGCATTTCTCAAGGTTCAGCGAGGTGAGTTTTGCGGCGATTTCCCATTTTTGGTGTAGTCGTTTGTTCTTTTTCCATTTACGCATACGTCATCACCTGTCTCGCAAATCCCTTCCGGGAAGCTGCTCGCGCGGGAGACGCCCTTTGGGAGGACACTCTTCACGGGGACGCTTCCAGGGAACGTGTTTTTCGTGAGGGCACGGCTTCAGCCGTGCCGAAAAGTCTTGGCGAAACGTGGGCTTTAGCCCCTGAGGTCTCCGTCCTTTCCACTTCGACAATCACCGAGCCGTCCGCCAACCATATTCAGGAAAACACCCCTCCCGACACTTCCCAACCGAAGCCCATCACCTGCGACACATTGCGCGCCGCCAAGTCCAAGGTCTACGGCTTTCGTCCCAACCAACTCAACGAATCCCAAATCGACGCCAAGGGCAAGGAAATCGATGCTTTCTGGAAACAGGTCCACTCCGCCAGCTCCGATGGTGTGTCTTGCGTGCGCTCTATGCTTCAAGGCGAAACCACTGATCATTTTTTCCAGTTCGATGCCGCTTCATTTCTCTATCAGGCGGACCACTCTCCGGAAACCTTGCTTCTCGTCCGCGATTCCATCGCGCAAGCCGATTTCCAGGAAACCGATCCCGCCAACTATCTTTCTCTCGGCGTGGCTCTGGCTCAGCAGGGCGTGGACATCGGCCCGCTCGCCGCTCGTCTCCTGCGCTATCCCAACGCCGTCATCCGCGTTCCTGAGCAAGGTCTCGAGCTCGACTCCGATACTGCCACTCTTTTTCTCTACGGCAGCATGAAGCCCTCCGTCGCCACGAACGCCCTTATCCCCGAGTTGCAGGCCCCAGAGTCCTTCGTGCGTGCCGGCGCCGCCCATTTGCTTGCCGAGCAACTCACCGAAGAAAGTTTTCGCACCCTTAGCCGCTGGGATGGTTTGCCCAAGATCGAGGAAGAATTTCGCCGCAACGACATCACCGCCGTCATGAAGTATCAGCAGCCCAACGAAGTCGACTTCGCCCATCCCAAATTTTCTCGTGAGCGGGTCCTGCAAACGATCGCTGCTCTCCCTCACTCCACCACTGAATTCACAGATGTTATGGGCAAGAAGGGCGCGGAGTTCGACAAGCGGATGCGCGACACCAAGGCCACCCAGGAACAAATTTCCACTGCCATTGCCGAGGGTGAGCCCATCTACGGCATCGCCAATCACTCCGCTTTCATGAACAGCGCCGTGGCCACCTTGCAACCCGGAGACTTCGAACTCCTCCGCACCGCGCGCCGCAAGGCCCTGTTCAATGTTTCCGACCAGAGCCTCGAAGAGTATCTGGCTTTCACCCAGGTCATGATCGGCTTGATCAACCGGCTCGATTTGTACAAGGAATTCCGCTCCCATTGATGTTTCAGCACGACAGAACCAAGGAGGGAAGTGCGGCGTGTTATCATCGGCAAAGAACGCCGTGTTGCTGAAAACAGGTTTCTCTCGCTTGCGTCATTTTTCTTTCGGCCTTGTCCTTCTCGCTGCAATCTCTCTTGTTGCGAAGCCGCTCCACGCTGCCGACACTGCTTCGCTCGACGACGCCATCCGTCAACTCGCCGAACGCATCGCTGCCATCCCCAACCTGAAAGGGCCTATCCAGCTCGAAGTTCACGATGACGCCGCTTTCGACGAGTCCGAAGGCCAAACTTGGAAAACCACGCTTCGCCGCCAGCTCGATCTCCGCAAGCTCAGTGTTACCGAAGAACCCGACGCTCCGCTGCTTCGCGTGGGCGCTACCGAAACTCCCACGCAGATCGTTCTCGCCGCTGAACTGCTCTTCGCCGATCATCAAGAACTGCGCATCGTCGTCCTCAAGCGCGCTTTATTACCGTCCGAGACATTGCTCGCTTCTCCCGTGCGCATTGAAAAGCAGCTCCTCTTCGACGACCCCGAACGCATTCTGGATGCTGCTTCCACTACTCGAGGCACCGCCGACGATCTTGTCGTACTCACTTACCGCGACTCGGAGTTGACCGCCCTGCGTCTTGATCCTAACGGTTCCCTGAAGCAAGCCTTCGCGCTCTCCGCTGCCGGTTTCAAGCCTTCGCGTGATCCTCGCGCGGAACTCATCGCCACAGAAACCGATGGCCGCCTCCAACTCCCCGGTAAACTTTGTGAATTCACCTGGGCTGCACCCGCGGACGTAAAGTGCCGCACCACCACAAAAACTTCCTGGCGGCCTCTCCCGGCCCTCGCCTCTCCTTGCGATTCCACCTTGTGGAAGTTGCAATCCGACGGCAACGACTGGACCGCCGGAGATCTCCTCCAAGTCATCCCGGAAGCCGTGTCCCATCAAGGCCTCGCCGCTCTGCTCAGCGATTTTCCCGGTCCGATTCTTAGCATCAATAGCGACCAGAATTCCCACAGTGCTCTGGTCGTAGTCAGAAATTTGCGTACAGGAAACTATGAGGTCTACAAACTCACCCTCGCTTGCGGCAACTAGAAGCTTGCCCCCATGTGACCTCCGCGAGCGCGCGACTTCACACCTCGCGGCAAAACTGCCATTTTGTCATTCCGAACGAAGTTTGCGGAGTGAAGAATCTCTCTTTTCTGGGGTTTTCGCCGCCTTCGCCATTCCTCTGCTAGTTATGCTGACCTGTACTCTCGCCCTCATCGCGCTCGTGGCTCCCACTGCACACGCCACCAAGCGCCCGAGTTACGGCGGAACCCTGCGCCTCGTTCTTCGCGCCTCCTCCGTCTCTCTCGACCCTCGTGAATGGAAACCCGGTTCTCCTTCCTCTGCCCAAGATGAACAGTTTGCCGTCCTTATCTACGACCGCTTGCTGGCCCTCGACGATTACGGCAGGTTTCAGCCGGCTCTCGCCGCCGAATGGTCCCACGATGCCAGCATGCGCACCTGGCAGTTTAAACTCCGTCCCGGGGTCAAATTTTCAGATGGCTCTCCGCTCACCGCAGCCGACGTCGTCGCCGCTCTGCAGCCCCTTCTTCCAGCAAGTCTGCAGATCAGCGCCACCGAAAATGCCGTCTCCATTCACTCTTCACACCCGGTTCCCGATCTCCTCGAACAGTTATCTTCCGGCCGCTATTTCATCTACCACGCTCTACCCGATGGCCTGCTTCTCGGCACCGGCCCTTTCTATCTTGGCGAAGATTCTCCCGCCGCGCCTTCGGAAACGAATCCGGCCGTCATGAAGCCCGCGCACATCAAATTTCGCGCCAACGAAGAGGCTTGGTCCGGCCGCCCTTTCCTCGATGCTATCGACGTCACTTTTGGGGAGCTCCCTCTCCGCCTGCTCTACGATTTGCAGATTGGCAAAGCCGACCTCGCCGAAATCGCTCCCGAGCTCGTTCGCAAAGCCCGTCAGGAAAATGTCCGCATCTGGAGTTCCGCTCCCAACACCCTTCTCGCTCTGCGCTTCGATGATGCCCAGCCCGCGGCTTCCGACCAGCGCCTTCGCCAGGCACTCTCCCTTTCCCTCGACCGCGACACCATGGCCAACGTGTTGCTTCAAAGGCAAGCACTGCCCGCCACCGCTCTTTTGCCCCAGTGGCTCTCAGGTTATGCATTTCTCTTCGACAGTCCGATGAGTATTGACCGCGCCAAGGAAATTCGCGCGTCTCTTCCCGGCAACGTAGCAGGCGCCAGCGAGCCTCTTCGTTTGCACGTCGACTCTTCGGGCGATCTAATGAAACTTTTGGGGGAACGTGTGGCAGTAAACGCGCGGCAAGCCAATCTATCGGTTCAGGTACTGCTCCCTCACGACGCAGGAAACTCTTCCGCACTCCCTTCGGTCAAGTCTGCCCCCGCGGGGTTACACTTGTTTGCGTGGCACTATGACACCATTTCGCCGCGCGCCGAACTGGACGCGCTGGTCACGCAGTTCGCACTTCAGGATTCCGGGGAAGGAACTCAAAGCGTGAGTGATCCCGAACAACTTTTCGTGTTGGAGCGCCGCTTCCTCGATGAGCGGCGCATCCTTCCGCTGGTCGTCTTGCCGGAGTACATCGGCATTGCCGGCAACGTCCGCAATTGGTCGCCCGCCCGTTGGGGCGAATGGCGTCTCGCCGACGTCTGGTTGGATCAGGCGCCCGGTGCTCCTGCTGCCGATGACAACCGCGCGCCCAGGAATTCATCCTCGCCTCGCATGACCGGGGGACGCCCATGAGTTTCCGTACCAAAATTTTCCTGATTTTCTTGATCACCGTGTTGGCCTCGGTCGCACTCGTCGCCTACGGCGTCACCTACTACACGCAGAACGCCTTTGAAGCCATGGACAGTCAGCGCACCGAAGCGCTTGTCTCCCAATTTAAGAAGGAATTTGCCCAGCGCGGCGAAGTCGTCGTCCAGCAAGTGGAAAACATTACCAATGCCGACATCACCCTGCGCATGGCTTTAGACCTAGCCCGCCCTAACGCCGATTCTTCTCTCTATGTTCACGATGCCAATGGCGCCGCTCAGGATCACGGCCTCGATTTCGTCGAATTTGTGAACGGTGACGGCACGCTTATCTCCTCCGCTCAGTATCCCGCTCGCGTTGGCTACAAGAATGATTGGATCGCCGCCACGAAAGATTGGCGCGGCTCCACTGCTTTCCTCAAGCGCGAAGAATTGCCCGATGGCGTCGCTCTCTCCCTCTCCGCCGTGCGCACTTTGCCCGTCGGCGAAAAAAACTTCTACGTTATCGGTGGACGCCGTCTTGATCAGAATTTCCTCGCTTCCCTCGTGCTTCCTACCGGCATGCGTGCGCTGCTCTATCGCAATCTCGAACCTAATTTCGTGGCCACCGCCCTTACCGATGCCGGCGGCGCCGTCCCGAATGCCGATTCCTTCCAGTCGCTCATCGAACAGATTCAGAAGCAGCCTCCCGACGACTCGACGACTGTCGTCAAAACCATTGAGTGGAACCGCGATCCGGCCAGCGCCGAAAGCTTTCATGCCATGCCTTTGCGCGGCCGCAACAATGAACTTCTCGGCGTTCTGCTTCTCGGTAGTTCCGCCAAGGAACTCGTCCTGCTCAAGCGCCAGATTCTGAAGACAGCCGGACTCGTCAGCCTCGCTGCCATTCTCATCGGCCTGCTGGTCAGTTGGTGGGTTTCGCGCCGCATCACTCGCCCCGTTGAAGAACTCGCTAATGGCGCGCGCGACGTCGCCTCCGGTCACTGGAACGCGCACATCGATGTTCAGGGCGACGACGAAATCGGCCAACTCGCCGGCGCCTTCAACGACATGACGCGCACCCTCGCCGCGCAAAAAGAAAAGCTCGTGCAGACCGAACGCGTCGCTGCCTGGCGTGAACTGGCCCGTCGTCTCGCTCACGAATTGCGCAATCCGCTTTTCCCCTTGCAGATCACCGTCGAAAATCTTCAGCGTGCCCGCCAGCTTGGTCCCGAGCAGTTCCAGGAAGTTTTTGGCGAAGCCACCGCCACGCTCAAAGCCGAACTCGCCAACCTCAACAGCATCGTCGGCCGCTTCAGCGATTTTTCCAAGATGCCCGCTCCGCAACTCATGCATGTCAATGTCAACGAAACTCTGCGCAACGCTGTTCGCCTGTTCGAGGCGCAATTCAATGCCGTCGGCAAGCCTTCCATCACCACCGAATATTTCCTCAGCGAATCGTTGCCGGAAATCGATGCCGATCCCGATCTGCTGCATCGCGCCTTCCAGAATCTCGTTTTGAATGCCCTGGACGCCATGCCCGCCGGCGGCACTCTCAGCCTCCGCACCTCCGACGGTGGCGATGCTGTCCGCATCGAAGTCTCTGATACCGGCAAGGGGCTCACGCCGGAAGAGTGCTCTCGCGTCTTCACGCCGTACTACACCACCAAGCTGCAGGGCACCGGCCTCGGCCTCGCCATCGTTCAGTCCGTCATCAGCGATCACCATGGCACCATCTCGGTCTCCAGCGAAGAAGGACGCGGCGCCACCTTCCGCATCGAGCTGCCAAAGCGCCAGGCAGGTGCCGTCACCAAACCTAGGGAATCCGCTCCCACGCCAGTCTCCGAATCCGAACCCGCCACCGCCTCCGACTAGGTTTTCTCTTTGGTTTTTCTCGCCGTTGTAGCGGCCACCTTCTGCGCTGGGCGCCTTTTTCTTGTGTTGGGTAGCACCGGCGTCAGCCTGTGTCTGCGAATTTGTCTTTTCTGTGGGTGCCGCATCCACGATTTCTAAGGGCACGGGTTTTGACTTTGGCTTCTTCTTGCCGTTGTTGGACTGCCTTCCGAGGCGGTCCGCTCTTGGGTTTCCCTGTTTCTCATTTTCAAATTCCCATTTTCGAATTTCCCTCAACATTCCGCTTTGCTGCTTTTCCACCGAACCGTTAAACTGAAGCGAACGTGCCGCGCAAAGCCAATCTCCTCCTGATCGACGACGACCCCAACACCCTGGCGTCACTGGCCCGCGCTTTTCGTCTCGCTGGCCACGAAGCCACCGTCTGCGATAGCGCTCTTCGTGCCGCCGAGTTCATTCGCTCCCAGCATTTTGATCTCATCCTTTCTGACGTGGTCATGCCCGGCAAAAGCGGCCTCGAGCTTCTCGAAGAACTGAAGAAAGCCGGGGTCCAGACTCCCATCGTCCTCATCTCCGGCCAGGCCAATATCGAAATGGCCGTCAAAGCCACTCGCCTCGGCGCCCTCGATTTCCTCGAAAAGCCGCTCAGCACCGACAAACTCCTCGTCACCGTCGAAAATGCCCTCCGCCTCACCCGTCTCGAAGACGAAAACCGCGAACTTCGCCATCGCCTCGGCAAGCATGAACTCGTCGGCTCCGGCCCCGCCATGCAAAAGCTCCTCGCGCAGATCGACCGCGTGGCCGCTAGCGAAACCCGTGTCTGCATCCTCGGCGAGACTGGCACCGGAAAAGAATTAGTCGCGCGCGCCATTCACGAAAAATCCCCGCGCCACGAAAGCGGCTTCGTCACTCTCAATTGCGCAGCCGTTCCCGCCGAATTGATCGAGTCCGAACTCTTCGGCCACGAAAAAGGCGCTTTCACCGGCGCTACCGGACGCCACGTCGGAAAATTCGAGCAGGCCGAGGGCGGTACTCTCTTCCTCGACGAGATCGGTGATATGCCCGTGGCCATGCAAGCCAAGCTTCTCCGCGTACTCGAAGAAGGTGAGGTGGAACGCGTCGGCGGCGACAAGCCCATCAAGGTGAATGTCCGCGTCATCGTTGCCACCCACCGCAACCTAGAAGACCGCGTCAAAAATAACGAATTCCGCCGCGACCTCTTCCACCGCATCTACGTTTTTCCCCTAACTCTTCCGCCGTTGCGCGACCGCCTCGAGGATTTTCCTGAACTCGTCGCCCATTTTGCGCGCCAGGTTGCCAAGCAAAACGGCTGGAAAGAAAAATCCTGCTCCAACGAAGCCATCGCGGAGTTGCGTCGCTACTCCTGGCCCGGCAATGTCCGCGAACTGCGCAACATCGTCGAGCGCCTCGTCCTTCTGGCCGCCGAAGACACTATCAGTGCCGAGGATGTTGACCTCGCCTTGCCCGCCGCAGACACCAGCGCGATGGATTCCGCCGCCTCCGGAAAAGCCGCCACGGAGCAGGGAACTCTCGTCCAACGCAGCGAAGCATTTGAACGCGAAGTCCTCCTCGCCGAAATCCGCCGCCACAATTTCCACATGACCAACGTCGCCCGGGCCCTCGGCCTCGAACGCAGCCACCTCTACAAAAAGTGCCAGCAACTCGGTATCGACCTACAATCCCTCCGCAAGCCCGAGTAGCTTTGCTTTTGTATTTTGCTTTTGTGCTTTGCTTGTGTAGCCGCCACCTTCGGTCACTGGCCACTGGTCGCCGGCCACTTCTTCCCCTCACCGCAAATCCAGCAACTGCACCGCCTCCACTGGCCGTTCTTCAAAAATGATCTCTTTCTCCATCTCCAATAAATTCTGCCGATACTGACGAATCGCCAGCCACCAACCGCCCATTACGATCCCTGGAATAGTCGCCCGCACCGGATCCACGAACGCGACATATTCCAAAAACGCCCCCGCCCTCACAAACAAATAGAATCCCAGGAACAACAGAAACAGCACCACAAACGCATTCTCCTTAAACACCGGCAATGAACACGTAAACGGAATCTTTCGCAACCGCACGATCGTCGTTTCCACCAGCAACCACGTCATCACTCCCACGTATCCCAGATGCAACAACGCAACTGGCCATCCCCATCCGTACACATACGCCGGCACACACACCACAATCAAAAGCGGCGCCAGAATCGTCCACGCCAGCGCTCTCCCCAGCGCCACACTCTCACCCGCTCCCGCATCGATCTGCATTTTGAAAATCCAATTCGCGCGCAAATCTGCTGGTATCTCAAAGATGAACCGCAGTCCCAGCACCAAGCAATACACCAGCATCAAAGGCACCGAAAGCAAAGCCGGCGCCGGAATCCGTCCGCCCATTTCCGTTCCATCGTGGGTTGCTGTCAGCAATGTCTGCGCGCAAAGCAGCAATCCCATTCCCACAAACGCGCCCAGCGCCGTGAAGTGCTTCTCGCTCCGCGTCAAGGTTCGCGCCACAAACGCAAAGCAAGCGCGCCTCGCCGGCGTCGGCAAATACCATCGGTTTGCCACCCGCAGCAGCGCCGGTAGCAGCAACCCTCTCCTCGACGCGCTACCTTCCACCGTTTCCGGAATGCTCAGGAAACATCTCCGGTAACTCACCGCGTAGGCCACGCCCGCCAACACGATCGTTCCTGCCAGCGCCAACAATGCCAGCGTCCCCAGGTGTTGATAGACCGGCGCGGCCGCATGTCGCACCGTTTCGCACAAGCTCAGAAACCACACCGGCGGCAGCAAACGAATGATTGATCCCGGATGCTCCTTCAGCCTGCTCGTCAGCGGCCCCACCATAAAACTGGTCATCAGTAAAAACAGCAAAAACAGCACCAGCGCAATCCGCAAATACTGCGAAACCCTTCGAAACACGCGGTACGGCAAGCTGAACATCAGCAGCCCGATCAACGCCACCACTGCCGCCAATGTGAACACACTCGCCAGCCCCACTCCGATCGCATGGCCCAGCGCAAAACCTGCGTAAATCGAAAACTCTGGATACGACGAACTCACCACCAGCGGAAACAAAATTGTCGACCCGATATTCACCTCAAACGCAAACAGCATCGTGAGAAACAGAATCGCCGACAGATTCGCCGTGAACAATTTCCATGCCGAAACTGGCAGGTGCACCAGGTTCGCGAAATCCCGTCGGTCCAGCAGGATGCTGTCCCACCTCCACACCGCAATCACTCCAGTCAGCACCATCGACACCACGATGAACAGGTATTCATCGCCCATCGACGCGCTGTACGGCTCCATGATCAGGTCTTTTCGTATCCATTGCAGGAAGGTCGAATATTTGTCGTAGAAAATAATCGATACGAAGGTTCCCGGCACCGGCAGCAACATCAGCAGCAAGCCCGTACTGAAATCCAGTTCTTCTGAATCCGATTCCGCTCCTCCGCGCAGGCTGCGGTTCACAAAATGACCCACCAGCCGCACAAATGGTCTCTCCGCGGCGGTCTTCCGCGCCCACGCCCGCCATTTGTTCCACGCGGACTTCATGCTGCGCTCATCACCTGCAAAATCTCCCGCGAGATTTTCTCGGTGTCCGCCTGGTCAACCAGGTGCGAAAACGTGCTCTCCAGCGAAGCTTTCCCGGTGGATTCGCGCAGCCGCGACGGAGCGTCATATGCGATCACTCGCCCCTTCCGCAGCACCACCAGCTGGCCGCATACCTTTTCCACCACTTCCAGCACGTGCGAGCAATAAAACACCGCGCGTCCTGCCTCTCCCAACGCCTTGATCAAATTTTTCAGAATCAGCGCCGAGGTTACGTCGAGCCCCGAGAGCGGCTCATCTAGAATCAGCAATTTGGGATTGTCCATCAGCGCCGCAATGAGCAGGATCCTTTGCCGCATCCCTTTCGAGTACGACGCAATTGCGCTATGCCGGCTCGCGTGCAACGAAAACAGTTCCAGCAGCGCATCGATCTTCTCTCCGATTCTGTCGGCCTCCATCCCCCGCAGTGTCGCCACCAATTCCAGGTATTCGCGGCCCGTCAGATACGGATACAAATTCGCTTCTTCCGGCACGTAGCCGATGCACTTCCGGTAACCCACCAGGTCGCGGTTGATGTCCCGCCCATCGAACAGCACTTCTCCGTTCGTCGGCTTCAGCAGGCCGATCAGCATCTTCACCGTGGTGCTCTTTCCGGCCCCGTTGGGTCCCACGCATCCCAGCACTTCGCCTGCGTTTACCTGCACCGAAACATTTTGCACCGCAGGCAGCGCTCCGTACCGCTTCACCAGTCCTTTTGCCTCAAGCACCGCAGCTGCACTTGCACCCTGGAGCGAAGTCGCCATAACACACCTCACCACTGTCTCAGACACCGCCCCGAGCTCGAAAGTTTCCGCCGCTCTGTTGCACGCCGTCACTTGTTAGCCTTTTCGCGGAGCAAGGACTCGTGAGGTCGTCCGCAACTCTCCATTGTCATCCCGGAGTGAAGCGAGGGATCTGCGTTTTGCAGGACTCGAGCCCAAACTGCCTGCCCTCGGCGAAAAATGAGGCCAAGGCGCCATCCGCGCGCCTTCGCATATTACAGATAGCAAGCAATTTAATGCACTCCTCCGATCTCTCTTGACAAATTGCATATTGCTATGTATTGTTTGCATATTGCTATATCACCGAAAGGCGGCTTCCCATGACTCTCGGCGATAAACTCCGCTCCCTCCGCGCTATCGAGGGCTCGCTCCGCGGCTTAGGCCGCCCCATGACGCAGTCCGAAGTTGTCAACGCCATGAAACAGGAACTCGGCCGTGGCCTCAGCCAGGCCTACCTCTCGCAGATTGAAAACGGTGCACGGCCGCACATGACCAATACTTCCCGCGAACTGCTCGCGCGTTTCTTCCGTGTCTTTCCCGGCTTCCTGGTTGACGACCCCGCGGGCTTCACCCGCGAACTGCAATCCGTTCTTCGCGCCGAAGACGCCACTGTCGATGCCTGGCTCTTTGCCGGCACCGATCAATTCAGGTCCGATCCGGAGCTGGCCCGCGCGCTCCTCACCATCGCGGAGAATCGCGATTCCCGAGGCGCACTGCTCCTCCTCGCCGAAATTCTTCGCACTCCGGGCCTCGATGAACGATTAGGCGAGGTTCTTCAACCCGGCAGCGTGACGGGAACGCCCCGTGCCTCTGCCCATAACTAAACGGCTTCCTGCAGTTCGGGGCATGGTCCAAGCGACGGGGTGTCGTTCTGCGAGGTGATGTATGTCCTGGTCTGACGTGTACTTGTTCTGTTTCCTGGTCGGTGCTTCACTCAGCCTGTTCTCATTTCTGGCGGGCGCCGTCCATTTGCACCTGCCTTTCCGGATGCACCTGCCATTTCACGGCGCCGGCCACGCAGTCGGCGGCGCGCATCATGCCGGCGGACTCGCTCGAGGTGGTGCCGCGCGTGGTGGCGCTGCTCGCAGCGGTATGCACATTTCCTGGCTCAATGCCTCCACAATCCTCGCGTTCCTCGCCTGGTTTGGTGGCACAGGCTATTTGCTCACGAAGTATTCGCACGTCGTGACATTCTTGATCGTCCTCCTTGCCACCCTTGCCGGACTCGCTGCCGGTTGGATGGTCTTTCGTTTCCTTCTGAAGCTTGTCGGCCCTTCCGATGAGCCTCTTCGGGAAGAGGATCGCCGCATCGTCGGCGCGCTCGCCAAGGTCAGCATGACCATTCGCGAAAATGGCACCGGCGAAATTATCTTTCCGCTTGGTGGCGGCAGAAGCTGTTCCGGCGCGCGCAGTGAAGATGGCGGCGCCATCGAAAAAGGCGCTGAAGTCGTCATCGAGAAATATGAGCAGGGCATCGCGTACGTAAAACGCTGGGACGAATTCATGAAGTCTTGAGTTTCTTGAAACGCAGCAATCCGCGGCCAGTGGCTGCGATTCGAAAAGGGGAGGTCCTTATGTTCGGGTTGCCAATGAACGTGGTCGTCGGGGCCGGGATCTTGGTCGTAGTGCTCCTGATGCTCATGACGGTTATCGCCAGAATGTATCGCAAAGCCGGGCCAAACGAAGCGCTCATCGTCTACGGTATCGGTGGAACGAATGTCTACACGGGAAGAGGCACCGTCATTTTTCCAATGGTGCAAACGTGCCGGGATCTGTCGCTGGAATTGATGTCCTTCGACGTCGCTCCGCAGCAGAACCTGTACACCAATCAAGGCGTCGCGGTCACTGTCGAAGCTGTGGCGCAAATCAAGGTGAAGAATGACAAGGAGTCCATTCTCACCGCTGCCGAACAGTTCCTTACCAAGGCCCCGCAAGAGCGCGAAGGCCTCATCCGCCTTGTGATGGAAGGGCACCTCCGCGGCATCATCGGCCAGCTCACCGTTGAACAAATCGTCAAAGAACCCGAAATGGTTGGCGATCGCATGCGTTCCACCTGTGCGGGAGACATGAGCAAGATGGGGCTCGAAGTCGTCAGCTTCACTATCAAAGAAGTCCGCGACAAAAACGAATACATCACCAACATGGGTCGCCCGGACATCGCCCGCATCAAGCGCGACGCCGAAGTAGCCGCCGCAGAAGCCGACCGCGATATCGCCATCAAGCGCGCTGAAGCTTCTCGCGCCTCTGCCATTGCTAAAGCCCAAGCCGACCAGGAACGCGTCGCCGCGGAAACCGCTTCGCTAGCCAAGCAGGCCGAAGCCCAGCGCGACCTCGACATCAAAAAAGCCAACTATCTGGAAATCAGCAAAAAGGCCCAGGCGCAAGCCGACAAGGCTTACGAAATCGAAACCAACCGCCAGCAGCAGACTGTCATACTCGAGCAGGTTCGCATTCAGCAGGTTGAGCGCGAAGCTCAGGTCAAAATTCAGGACGCCGAAATCAATCGCCGCGAACGCGAACTCGTTGCCACCGTCCTTAAGCCTGCCGAAGTCGAGCGTCAGCGCATCGAAACGCTTGCTAATGCCGAACGCCAGCGCTTGATGTCCGAAGCCGAAGGCCAAGCTGCGTCCATTCGCGCGCAGGGTGAAGCCGAAGCCGAAATCATCTTCAAGAAGGGTGATGCCGAAGCCCGTGCCATGAACGTCAAGGCCGAAGCCTTCCAGGAGTACAACCAGGCCGCCGTCCTCGACAAGCTCATCAGCGGCCTCCCCGAAGTGGTTCGCGCTCTCAGCGAGCCGCTCAGCAAGGTCGACAAGGTCACCATCGTTTCCACCGGTAACGGCGACGCTGCCGGCGCTTACAAACTTACCGGCGACGTCACCAAAATCGCCGCGCAAATTCCTGCGCTCTTCGAAGCCCTCTCTGGCATGCAAGTGTCCGAGCTTCTCGGCAAGGTTCGCCAGATTGGTGATGCCGCCCCGAAGCCCGTAGCTTTGCCGCCGGCGCCACCGAAGTCCTAACCACTTTCCGCCGGCGCGGGCTCAGCTCCCGCTCCGGCGCTTCGCTCCAGGGGAGAGAAGGTCATGAGTCTGACGTTGCATCAAAAGCGAGGCCTGCTCTGGGGACTGGGAATTCTGATGGCCGTAGTTCTCATGAGCGTCGCCTGGTCCCAGATCTGCGCCGCCTTGGGCAACTGCTTGTCGTTCTGAATTTCCAGACAAGCCGCTAGCGGGCGCAAGCGCAGTGCTTTTGTGGTGGCCGATCTTTAGATCGGTTCCTGGTTTTGGTTTTTCTCTTGGGTTGGTTTGCTCTAACGGTTGTCATCCTGAGGCCCGCGCCTTTTTCGGACCGCAGGACCTCAACCCTCCGTCATCGCGAGATGAGCGGAACAGCTATTCGATTCGTCATAAAGGAAAGGAGCATCACATGGGTCTCTTAGAACGCGTCAGCACTTTAATCCGGGCCAATCTCAACGACATGATCGATCGGGCCGAAGATCCCGAAAAAATGATCAAGCAGGTCATCCTCGATATGGAGAATCAATATCTCCAGGTCAAAACCCAGGTCGCCGTCTCCATCGCCGACCAGCACATCCTCGAAAAGAAGCAGCTCGAACAGGACGAAATCGCCAAGGACTGGATGCGCAAAGCCGAAGTCGCCGTCGACAAAGCACAGGACGATCTCGCCCGCTCCGCTCTCGACCGCTATCAAACCGGCCAGCGCCTCGCCCAGAGTTTCCAGGAACAGGTCAACGACCAGAAAGGTCAGGTGGAAACCTTGAAGACCGCCCTCATCAAGCTCGAGCAAAAACTCGACGAAGCGAAGTCCAAAAGGGAAGTGCTGCTTGCTCGCCACCGCCGCAGCATCGCCCTCGATAAAGCCGTCAAGGCCCAAGTGGCCATCGGTGACGGCTCCAAAAGCGCCTCCTTCGATCGCCTCAAGGATCGCGTCAACCACACCGAAGCCACCGCCACCGCCGAAGTCGAGTTGCTCACCGACGACGTCGCCGACCGGCTCAACCGCCTCGACCGCGACACCGAAGTCGAGCGCCTCCTCACCGACCTGAAATCCCGCCGTGGCCTCCCTGAAAAGGTAGGCTGACGCGAGTGTGGTCCGGTGAGTTGTCTTGAAGGTGTAGCTGTTGCTCTTTCCTGCCCGGCGCCCCCACGCGGCCGTTGCGTGTGAACCCTGCGGTTCGGTCTTTGATTTGCAGTGGCCGATCTTGAGGTCGGTTCTCGGGTCGCGGGCTACGATCCGCACTCAGCAGCGCCAGAGGCGCGACAGATAATAGCCCAGCCCGCAAGGGCTTGGGTGAAGAAGTGCAAAAACAGGAGCTCCGTAGGAGCGCCAATCGCCTCCTTAATTTTCGCTGCAACTGGGAACCTTGGACCGTCTGGGGGCGTCCAATAAACAGGCTCGGGGGGGGCGGAACCACAAGACCTGGGGGGGCCTTCACTTTCAGTCCTCGCCTTGCCGGCAGCATTTCACCTCCTCATTCCCCTCTATTCCGCTGTGGGTCTTCGAAAGGAGAGCACGCCATGAAATCCTACGTCACGTTTCGTCGTCACCCGTTTGACCAGGTAGTCGCTCCTGTCAATGATGATCGCCACCCCATGGCCGTAGTTCCCTATGGCAAATTTGGCGCAGGCCTTTGGACGAGCCATCCAATCGGCCTGGTAATCGTCATCGGAATGGTGGTGGTTGGCCTTGTCGGCATTCCCGAATGGCGCTGGTTCTTTGGTGCCACGATTCTCGTCGGCAGCCTCGTAGGTTATTCTCTCTGGCGCCGCCACCAGTTCCTCTGAGAGCGACCACGAGCTGCCAGACCGAGCGCCGCGTGCCTCGAGGCTCTCCATTGGTCTGCTTCTCGTGCGAGAATGCTGGCGATGAATCCTCTCCTCGTCGCCGCTCCTGCTGCCGCATTAGGCGCCGCTGCACTGATCTCCTACGCCGCCGTCAATGCTCGCTCTCAACTCTTCGGCCCCACCGTTCGCCAGACGGCTGCCCGACGCCAGCTCGCGCTCACCTTCGATGACGGCCCCAATCCAGCCCTCACTCCGCAACTCCTTGATCTCCTGGCCCGCTACAACGCTAAATCCACTTTCTTCGTCGTGGGAAAATTCGCTCGTGAATGCTCCGGCCTCGTCAAAGAGATCGCCGCCCGTGGCCACGTCCTGGGGAATCACACCGACACGCACCCCAATCTCTTTTTCTGTGGCCCCGAAGAAACGCACCAGGAATTACTCCGCTGCACCGATGCCATCCAATACGCCTCTTGGTCCGCGCCGGAGTGGTTCCGTCCTCCCTTCGGCTACCGCAGCCCGTGGCTCTCTGAAATTGTCCACCGCCAAGGCATGCGCACCGTCATGTGGACCTTGCTTCCCGGCGACTGGCGCGCCAAGCCCCTCGGATGGCTGAACGCTCGCCTCCAGCCCATCGCGGACCATGCTGCGCAAAACTCACCTCGACCCCATGCTCCGAACCTTAAGCTGGAGAATAGTAGGCGGGAGAACGACCGGCGCGGGAATAAGGAACGGGAGCGCACGGCTTTAGCCGTGCCGAAAAGCCGCGCAAATCGAGCGGTTTTAACCCCTGAGCTGGACGAGGCTCCGCGTCACGGCGACATCCTTTGCCTCCACGACGGCAATTTCCGCCAGCAAAATGCCGACCGCACTCGCACCCTCGCCGCGCTTGAATATTGGCTTCCGCGCTGGCGCGACTTGGGCCTCGAATTTGTTACAATGAACGAAGCTTTCGGGAAGGTGGTCGAGGCGTAATGGACGAGCGGGCCTTTTACACCGAGAAGGAAGAGACGCGCAAGGTTAAGCTGGTCTGTCCAAGTTGCCGCGGTGAATTCGAAGCTCCGGTGCGCTGGAAAGTCAGCCGCAAGAAAAAAGAATTGCCGCGTGGCGCCAGCGAAGAAGATCGCCGCAAATTTGCCAAAGCCACTTCCTTCATGGTTCGCCTCGACGACCTCGTGGCCTGCTACAAATGCCGCAAGCGTTTCGAACTCACCGGCCAATCCACGGTTTTAATCAACGATAACCTGGGCGATCCCAACGAAGACCCCGAAAATTTCGGCAACCGATAGGCAAAGTTTTCAGTAATCATTTTTCAGCTCCAAGCGGCGGCTCTCGCGAGGTAGCACAGGCTTAACCCTGTGCCCTGCAGTTGTAGCAGCCGCTTTCCGAAGCGGGCGCTTTTTCTTGCAGCTTTCTCCACGGGTTCCGCACCCTTGGTTTTTTGAGGCTGCGGTTTTTGCCTGCGGAATTCCCGTTGGTTTCAGTTCGGGTTCCTGATCCCTTCCTAAGCACGAGCCTTTCCGCGACGAAGGATCTCAACCAACGCTCCCTCGACCCAAACCCGCCGCAGCACGCCGGCTTCCTGATCCCTGATCGCTGTCTCTCATATCTCCGGATACATCTCAAAAAACGCATCAATCGACTGCCGAAACGTTTTCTCAATCTCTTCCTTGCTTCCTTCAATTAAATGCATCGCCACGTGTGCCGTCCGTCCATTCTTCAGCACCACCATCGCTTCTTTCACTTCTCCCAAATCGTCCACCGGCAGAAGTCTCATCCCGTAAATCAGCGCTAGTTTTGCCATGAGCGTCTCCTCGGTTTGCCCGCCCAGCCTATCTGCGCGCACATCTCCCGTCAATTCAACAACACTTCACTGGCTGCCGCATACCCACTCCGCTATGATGTCTCTAGGCATCCCGCGCGTTGGCACCTCGCATCCGAATAGCTCAAAAGGAGGGTGACGTGAAGCTCTTGGCTCGGATCCCATTGCTCATCATCATTGGTTTATCCATCTTTGTCGGCTCGCTCCCTGCCCAGGCTCCGGAAGGTCCGCAGCCTGAGGCTCCGCCGCCTGCCATTCCGCCAGCCGCTGCGCCTGCACCCCAGCAGGCTCCTTCCGGTGAACACGTCATCGTCCCGTCCGGTACCCGTATCGGCGTCATTCTCGAGAATGGCATCTCCACTTCCTCTGCCAAGCCCGGCGACTCCGTCTATTTCCGTACTTCGTTTCCCATCACTATCAACAATAAAATCGTTGTCCCTGTCGGTTCCTACTTGCGCGGAGAGGTCACCGATTCCAAGCGTCCCGGCCGCGTTAAGGGCAAGGGCGAACTGCGCATCCATCTGAACACCATGATTTTTCCCAACGGTTACACGGTGGACCTGAACGCAGCGCCCCACAGCACCGATAGCGGCAGTGGCACGAAAACAGATTCAGAAGGCAAGATCACCGGCCCTGGCGGCAAGGGTAAGGACGCGGCAACCATCGCTACCACCACCGCAGCCGGCGCAGGGATCGGTGCAATCGCTGATGGCGGCAAGGGTGCCGGAATTGGCGCGGGCATTGGCGGAGTCGCTGGCCTGGCTGCTGTGCTTCTCTCTCGCGGGCCCGAGGCGCAACTGCCTCGCGGCTCCTCCATGGATTTGGTTCTCGAACGTGATCTGCAACTCGACGCCAGCCAGATCCACTACACCAACGTCGGCCAACCCAACACCGTAGTCATCCAGCAAACCACTCCCCAAGACTAAACCACGACCCGCGCAAGCGACGTGGGTGTTATTTTGCAGGTCGGCTGAGCGTTGTATTGCTGTGCCACGCGCCCACCAGCGCGATGTCATCCCGAGCGAAGCGAGGGATCCGCTTTTCCCTACTTAAATCTTAAAACTGACAGCTGAGAACTTCCTCACGCCCCCTGCGCCTGGGCTTCCAAAAATCGCATCGGGCTGAATCGTTCCCAGTCCGCGCTCACCTTTTGTGTGGTGATCCATTCGCGCATCAACTCCGCTGTCAACGGCGCCAGCAATATCCCGCTCCGGAAATGCCCGGTTGCCATCAGCAACCCTTCCACATCCGTCGGCCCTAGAATCGGCAGATGATCCGGTGAATCCGGACGCAACCCCGCCCAGGTTTCTTCGATTCGCGCCTTCGCTAACGCCGGAACCAGTTCAATCGCGCCATTCATGATCTTCTTCATGCCGCCGGCAGTCACGTCGTGATCAAATCCAATCCGCTCTACCGTCGACCCCGCCAGAATTCGCCCGTCATTTCGCGGAACCAGATAAATATTCTCCGACCAAAGCACGTGCTGGATCTTCACTGCCTCGCATCGCAGCACCGCCATCTGCCCTTTCGTCGGAGACACCGGCGCATACGGCGCTGCGCCTTCGATCTTCGCGGAAAAGCACCCCGCCGCGATAATCGTCCACTTCGCTTCCGCCTTTCCGTTCGTCAGCCGCAGCCCCCTGCAGAGCCCGCCTTCTTTCCAGATTCCCGTTGCTCCATTCCCCGCAAAAATGTCCACGCCTTTGCGCTTTGCCGCTTCCAGCGTCGCTTGCGTCAGCACCCGGTTATCCAACGAGCTTTCGTCGGGCCGCAGCACGCCGCCTTGTACTTCTTCCATTAGCCCGGGCTCGAGCTCCTTCGCGCGCTCTCCCGTCAACGCTTCCGCGCGCAAGCCCACGCCGTGATACACCGCCAGCAGCGTGCTGATTTCCTCGCGCACGTCGCCTTCCCAAAACACTTCCATCGCGCCGTCGGGCCGGTACTCCACGTTCTGCCCGGACGCTTCCTCCACCGCTGCAATGAATTTGGGATACATCGCCGCGCTTGCTTTGCTCAGCACCACCAGCGGGATCATTCCCGGCCCTTCGGGCGCCGGTGAAATAATTCCTGCGCTGGCCCACGATGCTTCTCGCCCTGGTTCATGCGCGTCAAACACCGCTGCATGCAAACCGGCTTGTGCCAGTTCGAATGCGATGGACGCGCCAATCAGTCCGCCGCCAGCCACAACCACGTCATATTTTTTCATGCCGGTATTCTAGCGCAGCGCTTTCAACCCGTATTGTGACGCCCAACCAGCCTATTAGTTCGCCGTCAATTGCATCGCCAGCACTTCCGCTTTCTTCGCTTGATTCTTCGCCCGCACCCAATCACCGTTCTTCATCGCTTCGCGTGCCGACTCCATGAACCCGCGCACCTTCGACGCCACGTCTTCCTGCGTCGCATTCAGTTGTTTTCCCTGCGTCTGCCCGAGTTTCGCTTCGGCCGCGTCCAGGCTTTGCTGTGTTTCCGCTTTTGCCGCATTCAATTGGCCCGCCGTGAGGTCCGGCAAAATCATCGGCTCTGCCGCTTTTTCCACCGGTGGCGGTTCCGCGGGCGGCGCTGGCGCAACATGAGGTCGTGCTGGCCCGCCGCGTGGAGGCGCCAGCCTCGGCGGCATTTCCACGATCTCCACTTCAAGGTCTGGTGCCTCTCCCGGTGATTCGTTCGCCATTCCGCTCGGCGTCAGCGGATGTGCCAGCACAATCCCCGTCATGTGCACCGTCGGCGGCTTTTTCGTAAAGCACCCACCGCACCACGCCACGCACAAGCACAACGCGAGCAAAAACGTCTTCCTGCCTGTGTTCATTTTCTCCATGGTTCCCCGAGTTGCGTTTCTCGGCATGCTCACGCGGCTAGCGGTAACTCGATCCGGAACGTCGTTCCCCGTCCCACCTCAGAAGTAAAGTCTATCGAACCGTTATGCAGCTGCACAATTCGGAATGTGCTCGCGAGTCCGATGCCGCTTCCTCCAGGCCGCGTTGTGAAAAATAATTGAAAAATCTTCTGCCGGTTTTCGAGCGGAATCCCTTTTCCCGTATCCCCCACGGTAATTTCCGCCATGTCTCCTCGCCGGCACAGCGTCAATTGCAATTGTCCACCCTGGGGCATTGCATCCACGGCGTTCAGCACAAGGTTCAATACCGCCTGCTTCAACAGCGCCCGGTCCACAAATACGTCTGGAATCCCTATGGGAATCAACCGCGCCACGTCTACCTTCGCTCGCTCCAGTTCCGGCTCCGCCACCTCCAGCACTTCGTGCAACAAGTCCGAAAGCTGCGTGGGTTCCAGCCGCACGTCCATCGGCCTCGAAAAATCGAGAAACCTCTTCACCACCGCGTCCAACCGGTCGATTTCCGCATCCAGCACGTTCACCGCTTGCATCGCCCCCCCATCCGTTTCCGGCGGCAGCGATTCCTTCAGATTTTCCAGCCACAGCCTCATCGAGTTCAGCGGGTTCTTCACCTCATGCGCCACTCCCGCCGTGATGCGTCCCACCGCCGCCAGCCGTTCGCTGACCTGCAATTGCGTGTTGATGCTCTCAATCGAATCCAGGTCCCGCAATGTCACCAGCGCCCCCATCCTCTCGCCGGCTCCCTGAATTTCCTGCACCCCGATGCTGATGCGTTTCGGTCCGTCTTGCGTCTCCAACTCCGTCTCGGTGGCGATATCCTGCAGTTCGCCTCCTTCCAGATGCAGCGCCTCGTACATCGCGTGTCCCGCCGGAAAAATGTCCGTCACTTTCTTTCCAAGAAAATGCGAAGCCGGCGCTCCCAGAAACTTTTCGGCTGCCGGACTCACCATCACCGCTCGCGCGTCGCGCGTAAAAAGGATCAGCCCGTCTTCCAACCCGGCCATTACCGAATTCATGTTTTCGCGCAACGAACTGAAAATCTCGTGTACTCCGCGCAGTTGTTGTCCCACCTGCACAATTTTCCGCCGCACTTGCCCCAGCTCATCCGTGCTTCCCGCCCGTTCTGGTGTTGTCGTTATCGGAGAATCGTACTCGCCCGCCGATATTCTCTCCAATTGCGCCAGGATGTCGCGAATCGGCGTCAGCGCAGCGCCGCTCACCACCGCCGCGAGAATTGTGGAAAGCAGCACCGCCACTCCCACCAGCGTGGCCCATGTCCGCAATTGCGTCCGGATATTGTCCAGCAGCAGTGCCGTCGACACCACCACGCGCACTTCGCCAAACGGCTCTCCGCGAACCTGGAAGGGGTAATCCACTTCGTATACGTATAAATGTTCAGACGTTTTCTCGGCTAGGATGCGCACTTGCTTGATGAACGGGCTCTGCACCAGTTGCGAGAGAGGTGGCCTCCGCAGCGCTGTTTTGCCGCCCGCCGCGGGATCGCTCGACACGAGCACTTCTCCATCCCGATCCACAATCGATACTTCAAATACCCAAGGCGCATCATCTGTCGACGATTTCAGGTGCGCCTCCAGCCAGTCGCTGGTTTCAAATGCTTTCCTCACATAGTCGTGGGTATCCTCCTCTTCATTGGAGACCGGCAGGAATCCCTTCAGCTTTGCGTCTTCCAGCGCGTGCCCCGCCGAATCCAATACCTCGCGCGCCAGCTCGTTGGCGCGCTG
>Ga0074045_10000100_pt1 | contig 72262 bp, 60 predicted proteins | sample BogForMeECP23OM2_FD_94442 | JGI IMG/M metagenome (GOLD analysis project Ga0074045, IMG submission 94442) | Bog forest soil microbial communities from Calvert Island, British Columbia, Canada - Bog Forest MetaG ECP23OM2 | ecosystem: Environmental > Terrestrial > Soil > Wetlands ... | reverse complement strand
TTGATCGAACCGTAATAGCCCCTCTTTGCCAGGCCGGTCTGGCAAGGGCGCGGTAGCCAAGTGGTAAGGCCGAGGTCTGCAAAACCTCTATGCGTCGGTTCGATTCCGACCCGCGCCTCCAATATTAACCACTTATCATTGAGCACGTTAGCTGCTCATTTGAGTCGAGTGTAGCAGAAGTGTAGCAAAATTCACGACACGGGAATCCTTCAATTCCCTCGAAGCGGCATAGGAACTTCAGGGTTTCCTTTTATCGCCCGAACCAGCGAAGGTGCCATATGGGCTTACGGCTGTTTCCCAAAAGAGCCCAGACGTCGCGCCGAGGATTTCACCCCGCTCAGAATCGCTTCCTGCAATCCCTCTGGAAATGAACCTGGAATTCGCTGCCCGACGCGCTCCAAAACACCCTCGGTGCTTTCACCGATTTCGTTCATCAGGCCCCGGGTCGTTTCTTCTGCGACGCCGCATCTACGACCCGTCTCCACCCAGTGCCGTGGTTCGATGCGACTCCATTCGTTGTGCCGGTTCGCGCCATAAACGGCCATTGCCATCTTGATCTTCTGCATCGGTAAACGCCCTTGCCCTCTTCCCATCAAGGGGTAGGCCGAAAGAATGTCGTAGAGCGGGGCCAACCGATAGCTGCCCCCCGCCTCCAGGAAAACGCTGAAGTTCTTTGCGTGACCATCGATAGCTCCCAAGACCCAGAAAAGCATCTGCGTCCGGAAAAAGGTGAGGCGGTTCTTTTCCGCATTCGTCGAGCCGAGAAGAACGTCCATGATTCGTCGTATTCCCGGACCTCCTTCAGACTCATATTTTAGGCCCGGTGGCGTTCCCGTTGCCTGGCAAAAGTCCTCCAGCGGAAGTCTTAGCCACCATGTGCCCGAGGATGACAAGCGCCTGTCGAACCGTTCGACGACGAGAACCCGATAGTCTCCAAACGATTCCATGCGGCATTGCGCGACATCAACGCCGAATTCCCTAATAATCTCCGAACATAGCCACTCATTTTCGACCGAGGTCCTCAAGTCGATCCCGTCCATCCTGATACCCATGGGAAGCTTGAAGATGTGGGTTGTGGGAGTCGTGCCATGGGGGACCATCCATACGTCCCCGTTCCGAAGAAACGCCGTCTTCTCCTGGACACCGGCTAGCGAGATCCTGAATGCGTCATCGTCCCGCGCCTCTTGGTGACCAAACGTGGAGCCAAGCATTTCGGACAGAAGCTGACTGATCTCATCAGCGGTAACCGCTCTCCCTTGGATACGTTGAAGACCCTCCGGCACTGAGCCCTCGGGCAAGAGTTGAATGGCTCCGACACAATCCCTGCCGACCTCAGAAAGGAGATCAAAGGGCTCTATCGATCCAGCATGAAAACGTCGCTGCAGCCGCTCGCGAATCGCCCGATTATCGGGAAGAAGGTTGTCGAAATATGCATTAACAGGATCTCGATACGGCTCATTCGACGGCCTGAGCGGCATCGACAGCGAGATCGCCCGTGCCGAAGGTGACTCGAGCCAACTCGAATGGTAGGCGAATTCCATCGGACTGTTACCCGACGGCAGACTCCAATGCCCCGTTAGCTCGCCGTTCATCCATACGGCCAAGCGGCGTGTATGTGATCGGCGGCCCATTTGAATTACCAAACTTCGCCCACGCCCTTGCGTTGACCTTTGTCGCGCAGTACGAGTTCCAGATCCAAGGCAGATAGCAGCTTAAACAGTCTTCCTACAGAAGAGCGTCCCGGGTCAGCTTCGATGGTGGATACCGCATTCTGTCTCAACCCAACGTTGGCTCCAGCGTCCGCTTGGGTTAGCTTCTTTTTTCTGCGCTGTCCGCGGAGTACAGCTCCAAGCTGGTTAGGGGTTCGTATTGGGAATTCCATAATTTACTACCTATAGGGGATAAACATCTTTTATCTCTTTTTCAAGATATTATTATTTTATCCTATTTATAGATATAACGCTCCGAATGTGGCGTCGGTTCGATTCCGACCCGCGCCTCCAATCTTAACTGTCTTCGCAGCAAGGATCTTGGGGGTTCGGGGTCCGCAACGGACACCAAAACGGACACCATTTTAACAACCCCGTGAGCACTCCGGGTAACCCGCGCTGGCCTTTTGATAGCCCGTCTGCTTCACTGAACCAGTTTCCACGACTTCAACCATTGGCCGTGGCGGGTTGAAGCGGGTCTTCAGGATCTTGCTATCAAGCAATTAGGTCATTCAGTACTCAGAATTGCCAAGCCGATGTACGTCCAAGTAGGGCAAATGTGCCGCCAGCATCTGCAAACCCGATTCCCTTGACCCCATGAGGCGAATCATTGCAACTGGGCTTCTCGGCATCTCCTCCACCTTGGGGGTGCAGGCCCAGACGGTAATAAGCGGGGCCGGCTCAACGTTCGACTACCCCGTCTTCTCCGCGTGGTTTAGCGCCTATGCGAAGACGGATCCTTCATTGAGTTTTAGCTACCAACCAATCGGTTCGGGCGCCGGCATACGCCAAATCATTGCGCGTACAGTCGATTTTGGTGCATCCGACGCACCGATGACAGATGACGCCCTGGCCGAGGCTCCAGGCGAGATATTACACTTGCCAGTTGTGACGGGAGGCGTGGCGGTAGTGTACAACCTGCTGGACGGGCCAAAGCTAAGGCTGGACGCCGACACTCTCGCTGGGATCTTCATGGGGACGATCACCAAATGGAACGACCCCAGGATAGCGGCGATCAATCCGCTAGCTGAGCTACCGGATTACGATGTCGTAGTCGTACATCGAAACGATAGCAGCGGGACAACCTTCATCTTCACGGATTATTTGTGCAGCGTAAGCCCTGCATGGAAGTCGCTGATTGGAAGAAGTATGACGGTCAATTGGCCGGTAGGTCTCGGCGCGAAGGGTAATGCAGGCGTGGCTGGACAAGTGTGTCAGGCCCCTGGTGCCATTGGTTATGCCGAGCTTTCGTACGCCAAGAGCAAACAACTGCAGTATGCCGATATAAAGAATGACGCGGGAAACTATATTCCTCCCACATCGGAGTCCATCAGTGCTGCGCTGGCTATGGCATTGGTTCCATGGGACTTCCGGTTTTCCATGGTCAACACAATTGGAAAGAATGCTTACCCGATTTCTGGTGCCAGCTGGATACTCATATACAAGGACCAACACGATGCGGTTAAAGGGAAGAAGATGGTTCAGTTTCTCAGATGGGCGGTGACTGACGGACAGAAGCTTTCAGCTGCGCTGAATTATGCTCCGCTCACGGACAACATGGTGCGACAAATACTCCGAAAGCTTGACGAAGTCACGTATGGGAGCCGACGGACGACCCCCTAGTGAATGGCCCTTTTTGAGGATTGCGATGGCATGGAGCTTCGTTTCCGGCGTCATTTTAGTCTGATTCCGACGCGCGTTCCCAGATTCTAGATTTCTCCTCAGCATCGGTTTTTGCAGAGCCAGATCTGACCTCCTCCGCCGCCGGCGCAGCTCGCCATGCGCTCGACCAGAAACCGTTGGTGGACGTTATGGATCCAGCTGGAGAAGAACACGACGCTGAACGCGCGGTTGTACATGAGGAACGCGCGCAGGAGGGACTGCTCGTTCCAGGCCCTGCCCTGCTCGAACCAGTCCCGGGGATATTCCAGCCTCCCCGTCACGTCGTGGATGTGGACGTGCACCCCCGCCCTTAGGACGGGAAGTACGTCGAAGAACAGGCGATTGACGTCGCTGCCAACCTTGCTCACGTGCGACGAGTCGATGAAGAGCACGTCGTTCGCCTCCAAGGAGGAGAAGAGCTCGAGAGGCACGTCCTGAACCGGCTTCTGCACCAGATTGATCCGGGCGTAGTCCTCGGGCAGGAGCAGGTTGCGCACCCGGGAAGTGTCAGGGTCGATGAGGGTTAGGCTCATTCGGCCATCCATCGCGAGCGCATTGACGTCGAGCATCGCAGCCGAGCTGAAGCCCGAGCCGACTTCGATGATCTGCTTCGGCTGCAGATGGCGGAGCATGCAGTACAAGATGATCGCGTCGAAACGGCCGTATGAAGGGTTATCCAGATAGAACCGGCGGCCCGGAGCGGGCTGCTCCGGAAAGGGCTGCTCCGGATAATATTCCGCGAACTTCTTCAGCAGGTCGAACTGCCCGGCCTCGTTGAGGTCCACCGCGGAGAACGGCGGGCCGAAGGCGTCTCGCTCAAACGCCTCGGCAATCTCCCGCGAAGAGGGCAAGGGCGAATGGAAGTGGCCCGGGGGAAAGAACTTCCGCCAGAGCGCCGTGTCGGCCACCATCTCCGCGTTCTCGCCCTCAATTCGGCGATATGCCTCCTCCGTCCGGCGGACCGCCTCCTCGGATCGGCGGACCGCGTCCTCGAGGCGGCGGGACCGCTCCTCCAATCGGCGCACGAACCGGAACCTGCGCAGGCACCACTCCAGGGTCATCCTCCCGACACCTGATGCGCACCCCGCGGCGCCGGAAAGTCTCACGGGGCTTCCCCCTCAAGCAGGTGCGCGCCCTGGCCGGCGCCAGCCCTGGTGCGGCGATGCCCGGGCCTGCAGCTGAAACCGACGACGGCCAGCTGGCAGCCGTGTGCTGCCCGTGTGCGGAGTCTCATTGGCGTTTTGCAGACCAACTCGCCCGGGATGACAATCATAGCGGCTGGGCCCTCTATCCAAAGGCATCGAAACGCGAGCCGACAAATTCGGCCCTAGGTTGGGCACAAAGCCCGGCGCCAGGCGAGTTGTAATTCCCCCCGCCCCGCCAGGACCGGCGCAGACGGGCGCCTGAGCGCGCGGGCGCCCCTAGTCATCCGGACGAAAGCCGAACCCGGCTCCGGCCAGCCGCAGCCTCAGTACCGGTAGTGCTCCGCCTTGTAGGGGCCGTCCGGCGGCACCCCGAGGTACTTTGCCTGCTTGTCCGTAAGCCGGGTCAGCTTCACTCCGATCTTCTCGAGGTGCAACCGGGCGACCTCCTCGTCGAGGTGCTTCGGCAGCCGGTAGACTCCCGGCTTGTAGCTGTCGCGGTTCTTCCAGAGGTCGATCTGCGCAAGGGTTTGGTTCGTGAAGCTGTTCGACATCACGAACGAAGGGTGCCCGGTGCCGCAGCCGAGGTTCACGAGGCGGCCCTCGGCGAGGACGTAGATGCAGCGCCCGCTCGGGAATCCGACCGAATCGTACTGCGGCTTGATCGTCGTGCGTTTGACGCCCGGCGCCTTGAAGAGCCGCTCGACCTGGATCTCGTTGTCGAAGTGGCCGATGTTGCAGACGATCGCCTGGTCCTTCATCGCCTCCATGTGCTCGAGGGTGATGACGTCGCAGTTGCCGGTCGTCGTGACGTATATGTCGCCCTCGCCGAGCGCGCTCTCGACGGTGTTCACCTCGAAGCCCTCCATCGCGGCCTGGAGCGCGTTGATCGGGTCGATCTCGGTGACGATGACCCGCGCGCCGAAGCCGCGAAGGGAGTGGGCGCAGCCCTTGCCCACGTCGCCGTATCCGCAGACGACCGCCACCTTGCCGGCGATCATGACGTCCGTGGCGCGCTTGAGCCCGTCGGCGAGGGACTCGCGGCAGCCGTAGAGGTTGTCGAACTTCGACTTCGTGACCGAGTCGTTCACGTTGATAGCCGGAACGAGCAGCCTGCCCTTCTCGTGCAGCTGGTAGAGGCGGTGCACCCCGGTCGTCGTCTCCTCGGACACGCCGCGCCAGTCCTTCACCATCTCGTGGAACACGTAGGGCGACTCCCCGTGGATCCTCATGAGCAGGGCCTTGATGACGTCCTCCTCGTGGGATTCGGCGGGCGAGTTCGCCCAATCGCTGCCCTCCTCGAGCTCGAAGCCCTTGTGCAGGAGGAGCGTCGCGTCGCCGCCGTCGTCGACGACAAGCTGCGGGCCCTTGCCGCCCGGATGGCACAGGGCCCTCCATGTGAGGGACCAGTACTCCTCGAGCGTCTCGCCCTTCCAAGCGAAGACGGGGATTCCCGCCTTGGCGATGGCGGCCGCCGCGTGGTCCTGCGTGGAGAATATGTTGCACGAGGCCCAGCGGACCGAGGCGCCGAGCTCAGCCAGGGTCTCGATGAGCACGGCGGTCTGGATCGTCATGTGAAGCGAGCCCGTGATCCGGACGCCCTTCAGCGGCTTCGCGGCCCCGAACTTCTTGCGCAGGGACATGAGCCCGGGCATCTCGTGCTCGGCGATCGAGATCTCGTTGCGCCCCCAATCGGCGAGCGCGACGTCTTTGACCTGAAAATCCACGGAGGGGCGGGTGGCGGTGGTTGTTGGCATGATTGGAATGGGTCGGTTCGGCGCGGTCACTTGGCCGCGGCCACGAGCTGCTCGGTCCTGTTCGTCTGCTCCCAGGGCAGGTCGGGCTTGCCGAAGTGCCCGTAGTTCGTTGTCGAGCGGTAGATCGGGCGCAGGAGGTCCAGCTGCTTGATGATGTTAGCCGGCTTGAAGCTGAAGACCTTCTGGACGGCGCGGCTGATCCTCTCTTCCGGGATCTTTGCCGTACCCATGGCGTCCACCCATATGCTGACGGGCTCGGGGTATCCGATCGCATAGGCGACCTGCAGCTCGCAGATGTCCGCCAAGCCCGAGGCGACGACGTTCTTCGCGACCCAGCGGCACATGTACGCCGCCGACCGGTCGACCTTCGAGGGATCCTTGCCGGAGAACGCCCCGCCGCCGTGGCGGCCCCAGCCGCCGTATGTGTCGACGATGATCTTTCGGCCGGTGACGCCGGAGTCTCCCTCCGGCCCGCCGACCACGAACCGGCCAGTGGGGTTGATCAGGAAATGGGTCGAGGCGTCCATCATCTCCGCCGGGATGACCTTCCTGATCACGTACTCTATCAGGAATTCGCGGATGTCGGCGTGCTTCACGTTCGGCGTGTGCTGGGTCGAGATGACCACGTTCTCCACCTTGACCGGGTGGTCGTCCTCGTAGCGGATCGAGACCTGCGACTTGGCGTCGGGCCGCAGCCACCCGACGACGCCCGCCTTGCGAAGCTTGGTGAGCTCGCGGCCGAGGCGGTGCGCGTACATGATCGCCGTCGGCATCATCTCCGGCGTCTCGTTGCAGGCGTATCCGAACATGAGGCCCTGGTCGCCGGCGCCCTGCTCGGCGGTCTCCTTGCCCTCGGCCTTGCGCGCGTCGACGCCCTGGGCGATGTCGGGCGACTGGCGCGTGAGGAGATTGTGGATGAAGACCTTGTCGCAGTGGAAGACGTCGTCGTCGTTCACGTAGCCGATGTCCCTCACCGCCTCGCGCACCACCAGCTCGTAGTTGATCTTAGCGGCGGTCGTGATCTCGCCGGCAATCACCACCTGGTTGGATTTCACCAGGGTTTCGCACGCGACGCGGCTCAGCGGATCCTGCGCCAGGCAGGCGTCGAGGACGCTGTCCGATATGAGGTCCGCCACCTTGTCTGGATGGCCCTCGCCTACGGATTCGGAAGAGAATACGAACGATTTTGGCATGTGGGATCGGCTTGGATTGCACCAGCGAACCGGCTCGAACGGGGGTAAGGCAAGCTAAATATCAACATATCTCGATTTAGTGATGCGAAGTTTCAGGACGGCCCGTTTTTGCCCGCTTACGTATTTCTCTGGCCTGAAGGCTCCGTCGGATATGTTATACCTGACTAAGCACATCAATGGATGATTCCAAGAATACACCGTCCATCGATCTAAAGGGGCGCAGCATCCTTGTCGTGGACGACGACCGTGTTAACCTGAAGATCATAGGAGGCATCCTGCGCCACGAGGGATATGAGATCACCGAGGCCGCCTCCGGCGAGCAGGCGCTGGAGGTCTACGCCGAGTTCCGGCCCAATCTCGTGCTCCTGGACGTCATGATGCCCGGCATCGACGGCTTCGCGACCTGCCGGTCCCTCAAGAAGACCTACGGGGAGACGTGCGCCCCCGTCATCTTCATAACGGCCAAGAACAAGGCGGACGACATCGTCATGGGCTTCGACGCGGGCGGCGTCGACTACCTCACGAAGCCCTTCCGGCCCAAGGAGGTCCTCGCGCGGATCCGCACCCACCTGAGCAACCAGCTGCTTCTCGAGCAGCTGAGCAAGGCGAACGCCGCCAAGGACCGGTTCCTCGGGATGTGCGCCCACGACCTGCGCAACCCCCTCTCGTCGATCCGGGGGCTTGCGGAGCTGATGAGCGAGAACGCCATCGGCGCCCTGTCCGACGAGCAGAGGGAGATCGTCAACACGATCCACAGCGCGAGCCAGTCCATGCTCCAGCTCGTCAACGAGCTGCTCGATGTCGCGACGATCGAGGCCGGGCACCTCAAGCTCGCCAAGGAGCCGACGAGGATCGCCGACATCGTCAATCGCTCCATCCGCCTGAGCAGCATCGAGGCGGCCAAGAAGAACACGCGGATCGAGATGGTGAACAAGACCAAGAACCCGATGATCGACGTCGACCGGAACAAGATCCGCCAGGTAGTCGACAACCTCATTAACAACGCGGTCAAGTACTCGCCGCGCGGCTCGCTGATAACCGTGAAGATCTACGCGGACGAGACCTCGTCCGGCTTCTCCGTCATCGACAACGGCCCGGGAATCCCGGACAACGAGCGCCACAAGCTGTTCAAGGACTACGGGCGCCTGTCGGCGCAGCCTACGGGCGGCGAGAAGAGCACCGGGCTCGGCCTCGCCATCTGCCGCAAGATCGTCGAGGCGCACAGGGGCACCATAAGCGTCGAGAACACTCCCGGGCGCGGCTGCGAGTTCGTGGTCCGCCTGCCCCGCTTTAAATGAACTTCGGCGGAAGCATCCTGCTCGTCGACGACGAGGCCCACATCCGGAAGTTCATCTCGCTCCTGCTGCGCCACCTAGGCGTGAAGCGCATCTTCGAGGCGAAGAACGGAACCGAGGCGCTCGAGGTCTACCAGAGGGAGAAGGCCGACCTGATACTGCTGGACGTGAACATGCCCGTGATGGACGGCATCGACACGCTGCGCGGCCTGAAGAAGATCAATCCCGACTGCGTCGTCGTGATGCTCACGTCTCTCGCCAACAGGCAGACGATCGACGAGGCCGTAAAGAACGGGGCCTCGAACTACATCCGCAAGGACGCGCCCTTCGAGGAGATCGGCCGCGCCCTGGCCGAGACGATCGACACATGCTTCGAGCCCGAGGCGCCCGACCCGGGCGCGGCTCCGCCGTCCTGACGATGAACGCACCGGATCCCGCCAAGCCCGAGGGCCACGCCGAGGCGACCAAGGCGGCCGCGCTCACCGAGGTCAAGTACTCGCTCCCCGAGATGCTCCACGAGCTCGAAGCCGAGCGGGGCTCGGCGTCGTTCGCGTTGGAGAAGCTCGACCAGGGCGAGATCACCAAGCTGTTCAAGGCGAAGAAGGCTGCCCGTGCTAAGCCAAAGAGTTGAGACGTTTTTCGGCCGTATAAAGGAGACCCCGAACTTCGTGGGCCACGCGGAGCTGCGCAGCATGGGCGAGCACTACGGGGACGTCCCCGAGCTCGTCCAGGCGATGGTCGACGCCAAGATGGTCAGCAAGGACGACGCATGCAGGGCCTGGGCGGACACGATGAACGTCGCCTACGTTGACCCCTTCGTGTCGGTCATCACCGACGAGGCGATCGAGAAGATCCCGCTCGAGGTCGCAAAGAAGACCAAGTCGGTCGGCCTCTACATCTTCAACAACGTCCTGACGGTCGCGATGGCAGCCCCGGATGAGCTGGAGACGGTGAAGAGGCTCGGGCAGATCGCCCGGATCCCCGTGAGCCCGGTCTTCGCTCTGCCGAGGGAGGTCGACGACGCGATCGCCATCCACTACTCGAACGAGGAGCGCCTCGAGGACAGCCTGGGCCAGCTTGAGCGATCGAGCCTGTTCGACCAGCCGGAGTTCGCGGGCGACAAGCTCGCCCAGCTGGCGGAAAACAACGCGCTCGTCCAGATCCTCGACGAGATCGTGTACTACGCGATGAGGGAGCGGGCTACCGACATCCACATCGAGGCGCAGGAGGCTAACTCGAGGATCCGCTTCCGCGTGGACGGCAACCTGCGCGAAATCGTGGCGTTCCAGCGCAAGCTCCACCGCGCCCTCGTCTCCCGGATCAAGATCATGTGCAACCTGGACATCGCCGAGTCGCGCATCCCCCAGGACGGCAGGTTCTCGCTTCCGATCGGAAACCAGACCGCGAACTTCCGCGTCTCGACCATCCCCTCGGCGTACGGCGAGAAGGTCGTCATCCGCATCCTCGCGATGACGGGCAAGAAGTCGATGATCACGCTCGACAAGATGATGATGTCCCAGTCGATCCTCCAGCCGTTCAGGCGCCTGATCCAGAACCCGAACGGGATCATCTTCGTGACCGGGCCCACGGGCTCGGGCAAGACGACCACCCTCTACTCGGCGCTCCACGAGATCAACAAGCCCGAGCTGAACATCTCCACGATCGAGGACCCGATAGAGATCCAGCTCGAGGGCGTCACCCAGAGCCAGGTGAACGCCACGATCGACCTGAAGTTCGCGAACCTCCTGAGGGCGCTCATGCGCCAGGACCCGGACGTGATCCTGATCGGCGAGATCAGGGACCTCGAGACGGCCAAGATCGCCACCGAGGCGGCCCTCACCGGGCACATCGTGTTCGCGACCCTGCACACGAACTCCGCTCCGCAGGCCATCACCCGCCTGATCGAGATCGGGGTCGAGCCGTACATGGTGGCGCCGTCGGTGATCGGCGTGCTCGCCCAGCGCCTGTCCGCGCGCATCTGCGAGAACTGCAAGGAGGCCTACACGCCAGCCCGGGAGATGCTAGCGAAGTACTTCAAGGAGGACGGCCTGTCCGACGTGAAGTTCTACCGCGGCAAGGGGTGCCCGAAGTGCCGCGGTACCGGCTACAAGGGGCGCGTAGCGATCCACGAGCTCGTGCTCATCACGGAGGAGATCCGGGCGCTCATCTCGGAGGGCCGCAGCGTCCAGGAGATCACGCGCGCGGCGGCGAAGGTGGGCTACAGGCCCCTCCGCTACGACGGGCTCAAGAAGGTCCTCCTGGGCCTCACAACAATTGACGAGATCGAGCAGAACACGTCGTTCGAATGGGCGACGTAGCGCGGTCCCCAGGCCAGTAACCCCCAGCAACTCGTCCCCGCACTCCCATGGCAGACCCGAACATCATCGACCCGGAAGCGATCGCCACCCTGAAGGAGCTCAACCCCGACGATAACGGCGCGTTCCTGAAGGAGATCATAGGCATCTACCTCGAGGACACCCCCAGGCGGCTCCAGGACCTTAAGGCGAGCCTTGCGTCGGGCAACCTCGTCCTGTTCACGCGCATGGCGCACACGATTAAGGGCAGCTCCGCCAACGTCGGCGCCGTGGTCCTGGCGGGCACCGCCGAACGCCTGGAGGCGATGTCGCGGAAGGACGGGTTCGTGGGCGTGGAGCCCCTGGTCGCCGAGTGCGAGCAGCAGTTCGCGCGCGCCGCGGCCGAGCTCCGCGCGATGCTGGCCTGAGGGCGCACCCGGCGCGCTAGCGGTACAGCGCCGTGCTGGGCACGGCGGCCAGGACGTTGTACTGCCTCATCGCGAGGCGCCACCAGTCCGCGAGCGACTCCGACGGCAGGCTCCAGAGCTCTCGGTGCAGACGGATCATCGACTGCGGGTCGAGCAGGAGCGCCATCTTCTCCTTTGTTGTAAACCTCGCGGGCCCCTCCCTCAGGAGGCGGGCCTGGAGCTTCGCGAACCATTCGCGCGCGCCGGCGCTCGGGCGGCGCTGCCTCAGGAGCGCGACGTGCATCGCGTTGATGTAGGGGTCCAGGACCGCCTGCATGAGGCCGTAGTCGGCCCGCAGGGGCTCGAACGGGGCCAGGTGACGGTAGCACTCGGCGAGGTTGCGCTCCAGAAGCTCCAGGTCGGCGGGCGGGCTCGTCTCCTCGGGCGTGAGGAAGATCCCGAGATCCCGGGCCCTCCGGCCTAACACCACCTTGCTCAGGAAGATCGAGACCGGGATCGAGAAGACCAGGCCGGCCAGGACGAAGCTCAGCCACGCGAAATAGGCGGGGATGAGGATCATCGAGGAGACGCCCCATACCACGCCGAACACGGTCTGGAAGCCGTGGGTAATGATCGCCTCGCGCCAGTCCGTCCCGTCGACGTCGGCGGCCCGCTTCTGCGCGACCCAGCTGACGCCCTGGCCGAGCAGCGTGAAGACGACGAACCTCGTGTTGAAGATCATGTTGATCGGCGCAAGGAGCATGGACACCGCCGCCTCCAGGACCGCGCTCGCCACAAGCCTCCCCCTCCCGCCGTAGAGGGCCACCTCCGCCCCGCGGCCGAGCGTCACGACGACGCTCACGAACTTCGGCAGGAAGAGCAGGAGCATCGTCAGCGAGAACAGGGTCAGGGCCTCCGGGATGGCGACCGTGTAGCCGAAAAGCGACGTCGTGTCGGCGGATGCGAACCCGGCCTCGGCGCCGCTCTGGGCGCTCCGGTTGATCATCTCGGCCGTGCTCAGGATGAGGAACAGAAGCCAGAGGGGCGACGACACGTAGGCCATGATCCCCATGAGGAGGTGAAAGCGGTTGGCGGGCCTGAAGCCGCGCGCCGTCAGGAGCCAGGCGTGCTGCAGGTTGCCCTGGCACCAGCGCCTGTCGCGCTTGGCACTCTCGATCAGGGTCGGGGGCCCCTCCTCGTAGCTTCCCTCGATGTCGTAGGCGAGCCAAACGGCCCATCCCGCCTTGCGCATGAGCGCGGCCTCGACGAAGTCGTGGGAGAGGATGCGCCCGCCGAACGGCTCGTTCCCCGGCAGGTCGGGAAGCGCGCAGTGGTCCATGAACGGCTGCACCCGCAGCACGGCGTTGTGGCCCCAGTAGTTGCCCTCGTGCTGCTGCCAGTAGTTGAGGCCCGCCAGGAAGAGCGGGCTGTAGAGGCGGTTCGCGAACGCCTGGAGCCGCGCGTACAGCGTCTCCCCGCGCACGATCCGGGGCGCCGTCTGGATGATCCCGACCGACGGGTTGGCCTCCATCATGGTCACGAGCCTGACCAGCGCCTCACCGGTCATGACCGAGTCGGCGTCGAGGACGACCATGTAGCGGTAGTTGCTCCCCCAGCGCCGCAGGAAGTCCGCGACGTTGCCGGCCTTCTTGTTGATCGCCTGCCTGCGCTTGCGGTAGAAGATCTTCCCGAACCCGCCGACCTGCTTGCAGAGCTCCGCCCAGGCGACCTCCTCGCGGATCCACTGGTTGGGCTGGTTCGAGTCGCTCAGGATGAAGAAGTCGAAGTAGTCTTTGCCCTCCGTCTGCTGGACCGAGGTGAAGACCACCCGGATGCCCTCGAAGACACGGCTGACATCCTCGTTGAAAACGGGCATCACGACCGCGGTGGAGGCGAGGCGGGCCCTGCCCCCGGCGGGCGCCCTGGAGGATATCCGGTAGGTGTCGCCGCCGCGGTTGATGACGTAAAAGCCGACGAAGGCCGTGCAGAAGCCCACGGAAATGTGCGCGAAGAGCGGGACGAAGAGCAGCAGGAGCGCGATCTCGAGGCCCGTCAGCCCCTCGGAGTCGCGCCAGTAGAGGTCCGCCACGAACCAGGTTGCCAGGCTCGTGAGGACGAACACGGCCGAGAAGAAGAAGAAACGCCGCCGGTTCAGGCGGGCCGGGTCCATGTGCTCGTATACGAGGTGGGGCATGGTCGGGGCCCTCAGCGCGTCATGTAGAATATCCCCGCCAGGGCCGAGGCGAAGAGCAGCCAGAGGAAGAGGGCGCGCAGGACGGGCCACCGCTCGAATCTCTCGAGCGTCTCGCCGGCGGCCTCTGTGATGCGGCCGAGGTCGATGGGGCGCGGCACCATGCTGGAGACGGCCAGGTCGGGACCCGCGTTCAGGTGGCTGGTCCTCATGGCGTTGACGAAGTCGGCCGGGATGTGCTCCTCGTCGAGGAAGGCGTACGGCCAGTGCTCGGGCCCGTCGCAGAGCATGAGCGACACCCTGCCGTCGACGACCAGCCTGTCGGCCGGCGTGCCCTTCTCGTCGAGGACCTCGGCGAACCACGCCTCCATCAGCCGCTCGGTCTCCTCGGCGGCGATCGTCGTGGGGTCGAGCGCCGGGTGCTCCTCGTGGCGCTTGGCGGCCCGCTCCAAGATGTTCTGGATCAGCCTGCTCTGGAGGAGCCGGTTGTGGATCCTGTGGGCCCTGAGGTAGTCCTCGACGCGCACGTACGCCGCGTTCCAGGACTCCATCGTGCCCGTCCTCGGGCGGAAGGCTTCGGGCAGCGCGACCTGCTGCGGCGCGTCCCCGTTTGAGTACGTCAAGGCTGCCACAGGTAGCTCCACGTCTCCGTGAGCACATGGGGCGGCTTTCTGAGGAAGCAGCGCAGCTCGACGGGCCGCCCGGACCCGTCGGGGCTGAAGGCGAATGCCACCCGCCACGTGCCGTTGAAGGGGTTCTTCTGGACGGTCGAGTTAACGAGCGACGCCCCGGGCCCCACGGTGACCACCGGCTGGATCAAGGGGTCGGGGCCCTGCTTGCTGAGGTAGGCCCCGTCGAAGTCGACGACGAAGCGCTCGAGCTCCGATTCATGCGTCCTCGTGCGCCCGAGCCGCGTGGCGACCGCGAAGCCGGCCGGCGGGTGGACCTGGTCCAGGAACCAGTGGAGCCTGTAGCTCATCTCGATCGGCTCCCCGGCCTGCGGAAGGGACTCCGGCACCCAGAAGGCGATGATGTTGTCGGCGGTCTCGTCGGGGCCGTGCAGCTCGACCAGCCTCACGCTCCCCCTGCCCCAGCGGCCGACGGGCTCCACCCAGGCGCTGGGTCGCATGTGATAGTAGGCCTCGAGGTCCTGGTAGTCCTCGAACTGGCGGTCCCGCTGGATCAGCCCGAACGCCTTCGGGTTCTCGTCCGAGAAGGAGGCGATTCGCGCAGAGCTGGGATTGGTGAGGGGCCTCCAGATCCACTCCCCCGCGCCCGTGTAGATCATGAGGCCGTCGGAGTCGTGCACCTCCGGCCGGAAGTCGTCGTAGTTGGCGTTCGTGTTCTTGCCATGCCAGAACATGCTCGTGAGCGGCGCGATCCCGAGGATCGCCGGGTTGCGCCTGCAATAGAGGACCTCGTGAACGTCGGCCACCGTGTCGGCGCCGGGCGTCACCAGGAACCGGAAGGCGCCGGCGGCGCTCGGGCCGTCGAGAAGGGCGTAGATCACGATGGCCTTCGCGTCGGGCTGCGGGCGCTCGACCCAGAACACGCGGAACACGGGGAACTCCTCGCCGCCCGGCTCGCCGGTGTTTATCGCGAGCCCCCGGGCGGAGAGGCCGTAGACCGCGCGCTGGCACAGGAAGCGGAAGTAGCTCGCGCCCAGGAACGCCCCGAGCTCGTCGCCGGGCTTGTTGAGCGGATACAGGATCCTGAACCCAGCGAAGCCCATCGTCGAACGCACCGAGGGCACGCGGTTCATCCCGTAGTCGAAGAGCGCGGGCGAGAACGGAACGGTGTCGATCCCCTTGCCGTGCAGGATGTTGACCTGGACGGTCTGGTCGAAGTTGAACCCCGGGTGGAAGAACTGCAGCTCAAACGGCAGGCGCTCGCGGCGCCAGAGCGACTCGGCCGGCTTGAAGCGGATGTCGCGGAACTGGTCGTAGGTGAGCTTGAGCAGGGCCTCGGGAACTGAGCTCGGCTTTGGCGCGTAGGGCTTGGCCGCGAGCATCTTCGCGTCGTAGCGGAGCACCTCGAAGTCAAACACCTCGTCGGCCGCGCGCGCCCGGGGGCACGCCGCGGCGAATCCGGCCGCAAGCAGAAGGGTGATTCGGCGCAAACACATGGCTAAAGGAAGAACCGGCGCTGTTTCTCGGTAATGGGCAGGCTAGCGCGCTCCATGACTTTGAGCAAATCCTCCCAGATAAGCCTTTTTGTCCTGTTGGTGGGGTTTCGCAGGACGTAGCTCGGGTGGTAGGTGACCATGAGGGGCCTCCCGCCCAGGTCGTGCCAGCGCCCGCGGACCTCGCCGAGGGCGCCGAAGGAGCGCGGCCCGAGCAGGCCCTTGGCCGCCGTGCTCCCGAGCGCCACCAGCAGCCGCGGGCCCACGACATCGATCTGGGCCCGAAGGTACGGAAGGCAGTGGGCCATCTCGCTCTCGGTGGGCGGGCGGTTGCCGGTCTGCACGCCGTCCGGCCCGGCGGGCAGGTCCGGGCGCCAGTTGAGGATGTTGCCTATGTAGACGTCGGACCTCGACAGGCCCATGCCGGCGATCATCCGGTTGAGAAGCTGGCCGGCGGGACCCACGAAGGGCTCGCCCTGGATCTCCTCGTCCGCCCCCGGCGCCTCCCCGACGAACATGATCGCGGCGTCAAGGTTGCCCACCCCGAGGACGACCTTCTTTCCCGGGCGCACCTTCGAGCGGCAAACGGGATCGTCGGCGACGAGCCGGCCGAGGGCGGCCCAGCGGGCCTCCTTGCTGCCCTCGGGAAGGGCCACGACGGGAGCGGCGGCCGCAGGCGCCGGCGCGGCGGCCGGAGCGGGTCCCCGGCCGCGCCCCGGCGCGCGAGGGCGCCCTACCGCCGACCGGCGCAGGGCCTCGAGGCCGTCCCCTGAGACCGAGACCCGCTCGACCCCGCAGGCCTTCAGCCGGCGCAGCTCCTCGGTGAGCGCATTCAGGGCGTTTCGCATGGATCAGGACTCGCCTTTGCGCAACTCAAGCAGCTTCTCCACGTACTTGCCAATCATGTCGAACTCGAGGTTGACCGCGTCGCCCGCGCGGCTGGCGCGCAGGTTCGTCACGGCGATCGTGTGCGGGATGATCCACACGGCGAAGGCGTCGCCGTCGACCTCGGCCACCGTGAGCGAGATGCCGTCGACTGCGATGCTGCCCTTGTGGATCAGCAGCCGCCCGCACCCCGAGGGGCCGCGCACGCGCAGCCAGTGGTCGGCGCCGCGGGGCTCGAACACCTCGATCAGCCCCGTCCCGTCGATGTGCCCCGTGACAAAGTGCCCGCCCAGCCGCCCGTCCGTCCTCATGCTGCGCTCCAGGTTGACGGGCGCGCCGTGCGCCAGCGACCGGAAGTTCGTCAGCCGCCTCGTCTCCTCGAGCACGTCAAAGGTGATCGCGCCCCCGTCCAGCCCCACCGCGGTCAGGCAGCAGCCGTTGACGGCGACGCTGTCCCCCGGCGCCATCCCCTCTAGCACCAGGGCGGCCCGGACGCGCAGCCTCCACGAGGCGGCCCCCCTGGCGAACGACTCTACCGAACCGCTTTCCTCGACGATGCCGGTGAACATGCTCCGCCCGCGCGACCTCAGCGCAGCTTGATCCGAAGGACCGCGGTGTCGCTGCCCCTGCTCACGAGGAACACCGCCTCGGCGCGGCCCGGGTCCTTCTCGATCGCCGAGAGCCTGGCGACGGCCGCCGGGAAATCCGGTATGGCGGCGCCGTCGACCTCCTTGACCCAGTCGTCGGGGCGCAGGCCCGCGATGTCCGCGGGGCTGTTCGGCTTAACCAGGTGGGCCACGACCCCGCCGGCCTCGCTCGCCCGCGCGTGCCGCGCGACGGCGTCGCCGTAGACGAACTCGCGGGCCGTGAACCCGATCTTCTCGAAGAACACGCGGTCGGCCTCGCGCACCAGCCGGGGCTCCTCCTCGAGCGAAGCCCTGAGCTCGAGCCGGCTCTGGCCGCGGAGCACGGAGAGAGCCATGGAGTCGCCGGGAGCGTGCGCCGCGACAAGGCGCTCGACGTAGTCGACGACCACCCGATCGGGCCTGAAGCGCGGCAGCGGCTTCCCGTCGACCCCGAGGATGATGTCGCGCGCCTTCATCCCTGCCTTCTCGGCGGGGCTGCCCTCGAGGACCTCGCTGACGACCGCGCCCGACTGCGACTCGAGCTTGAGGAATGCCGCGACCTCCCGGTCCATCGGCTCGAGCCCGTACGCGCCCAGCCACGCGAGCGGCCGCCCGAACACGTTCTTCGGAATCCGCCCGATGTAGGGAAGCACCTCCTCGGCGACCAGGAACGCGCTGCTCTCCTCGAGGTTCACGAGCATGACCGGGGCGCCGCCCCTCTCCGTCCCCGAGAACTCGAGGAAGGTCTGGCCGAACGAGCTCGCCCCCAGCCCGACAAAGCGGCCCTCGCCGTCGAACACGGGCAGGCCGGGCCCGGCGACCTCCTGCTGGGCGATGGCGGTGCGCTGCGGCAGCGCCTGGATGAGCGCGACGTGGCTCTGGAGGATGTAGGGCATGAAGTCCTCGTCCTTGTTGCGCAGCCCGACGCCCCAGACCTCGTCTGCGAGGCTCAGCTTGCGGGGCGCGCCCGTTCCGTAGAACGCGGTCACCGGCACGAGCCTGCTCAGGATCGACGGGCTCGCCCGCACGAAGTGCCAGCCCGTGTACGCGTCGCGGCCGAGGTACTGCGCCGGGTAGCCTTCGGGGTCGCCCGGCAGGTACATCTTGAAGTCCCTGATCTGCTTCGGGGAGATCCGCAGGTCTACCGCCGCGGACGGGAGGATGATGGTCCCGGCCGAGTCGACGACGGTGCCGTAGGCGATCGTGGGGCGGCGCTCGAGCTCCGTCTGTGTGATGTACTCGACGGCCACGGTGCACTTGGCGCGCTCCGCCCACAGCGCGGGCAGGTTGCCGGCGCGGGCCGGCGCGGCGAGCGCCGCAGCGGCGAGGATGACGGCCAGGCGCCTCATGGCTTGAGGACGATCAGCGACACGCGCCGCTCCCTCTGGACCTCGAACAGGGTCGGGGCGGGCCTGGCGGCGTAGGACGTGTCGACCTCCTTCACCACGTCGAGCGAGAGCACCGGGCTCTGGTTGATCTTCGTGATGATGTCGCCCCTGGCGAGGCCGGCGACGTCCGCTGGGAATCCCCGCTGGATCCCGATCACGAGGACGCCCGTGTCGTCCTGGAGCTGGTTCTCGCGGGCGAACTCGCGGGAGATCTTGCGGACCCCGACGCCCCACGTGTCGGAGACCCACTCCTCGCCCATCCGGCTCTCGAGCCTCGCGGTGACGAGCGTGGCGGAGGCCTCCCTGGCCCCCCTCTTGTAGGTGACCGCGAGCGCGGAGCCCACCGGCTGGCTTGCGATCAGGTTCTGGATCGGCGGCAGCTGCTCCGGGAACCGGCCGTCGACCTTCTTCCCGTTTATCGAAAGGATGATGTCCCCGGCCCGCAGGCCGGCGCCGGCCGCGGGGGAGCCCGCCTCGACGCTGTCGATGAGCACTCCCGTGTTCGTCGCCACGTCGTAGAATCCCTCGAGGTCCTGGAGGGCCTTGGGCACGATCCCGACGTAGCTTCGCGTGATCGAGCCGTCGCGAACCAGGCTCGCGACGACGCGCTTGGCCGTGCTCGCGGGGATGGCGAACCCGAGGTTGTTCGCCCCTAGGTAGGCGCGCGAGGTGATCCCCACGACCCTTCCGTCCTCTGTCACGAGCGGGCCGCCGGAGTTGCCCGGGTTTATCGCGGCGTCGGTCTGGATCCAGGTGTTGAAGTTGCCGGTCTCGTACCCGTTGACGCCCTCTGTGTCCTCGAAGTAGCGGTTGTTGTTCGAGATGATCCCGCGGGTCACCGTCCTCGTGAGCCCGTGGGGCGTCCCGACCGCGTAGACGGTCTCGCCCACCCAGAGCCGGTCGCTGTCGCCGAATTCGGCGTGCTTGAACTCGAGCCCCCGCCTCTTCGCGTCGTCGAGGTTGATCCTGATCAGCGCCAGGTCGGTCCAGTGGTCCCAGCCGACAAGCCTCGCGCCCACCCGCTCCAGGTTGGACAGCGTCACGTTGATCTCGACCGACCTCGGGCCGGCGACATGGGCGTTCGTCAGGACGAGCCCGTCCTGCGACAGGATCACGCCCGAGCCGATGCTCGCGTCGATCCGGCGGGCTCCCTCCTCAAAATTGAGCTCGCGGACGTCGATCCGCACCACCGAGTTGAGCAGCCGCTCGAATCCCCCGCTCATCGACGCGCGGGCCTGGGTCGCGGCGGCCGCGAGCAGGATCGTCGCGGCGGCCAAGATTGACCGGATAAGCGAATGGTTCACAATGGTGGGTTTTACACGATGGCTACCGAGTGCAAAGACTACAACTTTCAAGAAATTGAGAGCCACTGGCAATCTTTCTGGGAGCGCGAGCGCACTTTCAGGGCGGGGATCGACCCGTCCAGGCCCAAGTTCTACGTGCTCGACATGTTCCCCTACCCGTCGGGGACGGGCCTGCACATAGGCCATCCGGAGGGCTACACGGCGACCGACATCGTCGCCCGCCACAAGCGCGCCCGGGGCTTCGACGTCCTGCACCCGATGGGGTGGGACGCGTTCGGCCTGCCCGCGGAGCAGCACGCCGTGAAGACCGGCACCCACCCCGCGGCCAACACCCAGAACAACATAGCCAACTTCAGGCGGCAGATAAAGGCGCTCGGCTTCTCATACGACTGGGACCGCGAGATCGACACGACCGACCCCAAGTACTTCCGCTGGACGCAGTGGATCTTCCTGCAGCTCTTCAGGAGGGGGCTCGCCTACGTGGACGAGCGCCCCGTCTGGTGGTGCCCCGAGATGCGCACCGTGCTCGCGAACGAGGAGGTGGTCGACGGAAGGAGCGAGGTCGGCGGCTTCACCGTCGAGCGGCGAAACCTGCGCCAGTGGGTCCTGAGGATAACCTCCTACGCGGACCGGCTTCTTTCGGGCCTCGAGGGCCTCGACTGGCCCGAGTCGACGAAGCGGATGCAGGCGGCCTGGATTGGCAGGAGCGAGGGCGCCGAGATCGTCTTCGGCCTAGACAGCCCCGCGCTCGGCGACCTGAGGGTCTTCACGACCAGGCCCGACACGCTGTTCGGGTGCACGTACATGGTTCTCGCGCCGGAGCATGCCCTGGCGGAGCCCCTCACGACGCCGGAGAGGAAGGCCGACGCCGCCGAATACCGCAGGCGCGCCGCCCTCAAGAGCGATCTCGAGCGCACGGACCTGGCCAAGGAGAAGACGGGGGTCTTCACGGGATCTTTCGCCTTCAACCCCGCGAACGGGGCCCGCATCCCGATCTGGATCGCCGACTACGTGCTCACGGGGTACGGGACGGGCGCGATCATGGCCGTGCCGGCCCACGACGAGCGCGACTTTGAGTTCGCCTCGCGCTACCACCTTCCGGTCGTCGCCGTGGTCGAGCCGCCCGAGGCGCCCCCGGGCGCCCCCCCCCGGAAGCTGCCCTACCCGGGCGAGGGCGCGCTCGTGAACTCGGGCGCGTACACGGGCCTCGGCTCGGCCGACGCAATGCGCAGGATCACGGACGACCTCTCGAAGAGGGGCGCCGCGCGGTCCGCGGTCAACTTCAAGCTGCGCGACTGGCTCTTCTCGCGCCAGCGCTACTGGGGCGAGCCGATCCCCGTCGTCTGGGTCTCCGAGGAGGACTACCGCCGCGCCGCGCCGCGCCTGGGCGGCGCCGTTCCCGCGGGCCCCGTCTCGTTTGCGCAGGGCGGGGTCAGCCGGTTCGCTCTGCCGCTGCCCGAGTCCGCGCTCCCGCTCGAGCTTCCGCCAGTCCAGTCCTACCTGCCCAGCGGAACGGGGGAGAGCGCGCTCGCGAACGTTTCCGGCTGGGTGGACGTCTGGTACGATTTCGCGACGGGCGCCGCCGTGGCGGCTGCGCAGCCCAGGCCGTCGGGCGACACCTGGATCAGGGCGCGCCGCGAGACGAACACGATGCCCCAGTGGGCGGGCTCGTGCTGGTACTACCTGCGCTTCACCGATCCCCACAACGACCGCCGGTTCGCCTCGCCGGAGGCGCTGGCCCGATGGGGCGGGCCCGACCTTTATATCGGCGGCGCGGAGCATGCGGTCCTTCACCTCCTGTATTCGAGATTCTGGCACAAGGTGCTCTTCGACATCGGCGCCGTGCCCACCGACGAGCCCTTCAGGAAGCTCTTCCACCAGGGCATCATCCTTGGGGAGGACGGCGAGAAGATGGCCAAGAGCGGGGGCAACGCGGTGAGCCCGGACGCGATCATCGCGAGCCACGGCACCGACAGCCTGCGCCTCTACCTCATGTTCCTCGGCCCGCTCGAGGCGATGAAGCCCTGGAATCCAAGGGGGATCGAGGGCGTGCACCGCTTCCTGCAGAAGGCGTGGCGCGACTTCGTCGGCGACGACGGCCGCGCAAGCCCGAGGATCGCGGCCGACCTGCGGGATTCCGCCGAGCTCCAGAAGGTGCTGCACGAGACGATCCGGAAGGTAGGCGACGACATCGAGGCCCTGCGGTTCAACACCGCCATCTCGCAGATGATGATACTGGGCAATGCGATGCACAAGGAGCCCAGGGTCAGCCGCGCGACCGCGCTCACCTTCATCACGCTCCTGGCCCCCTTTGCCCCGCACATCGCCGAGGAGCTTTGGTCGCGCCTGGGGGCGCCCGGGCTCGCCTCGGACGCCCCCTGGCCGGCCTTCGATCCGTCGAGGGTCTCCGCCGCCGAGGTCCGCCTCGTCTTCCAGGTGAACGGGAAGCACCGCGGGGACCGCCTCGTCCCCGTGGGGCTCACGCAGGACCAGGCCGTCGGCCTCGCCAGGGCCGACGCGAAGGTGTCGGCCTTCCTCGCAAACAAGACTATCGCGAAGGTCGTCTATGTCCCGGGCCGCATCCTGAACCTCGTCGTTTCGTAGCCGGAGCCGCAGGTTGCTTCGCTCCAAGCGGTTGAACGCAGGCCCCTCAAACATAAGCAATTATACTCTCTTGCCTGATCGGCGCGGCGGCGTAGCATCGCAAGGCGATGAAGTTCCGAACCCTATTGCGCCTCGCCGTCGCCGCCATCGTGAGCGGCGCGGCCTCGCACGCGCAGAACCTCACCAGGAATCCCACCAGCAAGTTCTACGTCGCTGACATCGAGGGCGAGTCCCAGGTCAACGCCGACAAGAAGATCCGCGTTCTGGAGAAGAAGGCCGTCTACAAGGGCGAGGGCTCGTCGATCGAGACCAAGGCCGGCTCGAACGCCTCCATAGTGCTGTCGAACGGCATCGGGATTTACATCGACGTGAGCACCCGGACCCAGATGCGCGACTTCATGCAGGCCCCCTTCAGGCCCAGCCGCACGGACATGGACGACGAGCCCTCGATCTCGCGCACCGACATGCGCATCGACTACGGCGTGGTCGGCGTCTCGACGAGCAAGATGGCCGCCGGGAGCACGCTCCTCTTCGAGTCCTCGCTCGCCTCCGTGGACCTCCACGGCCGCCAGGCCGTCTTCCAGATCGGCGACAGCGTGACGACGATCTCGATGCTGCTCGGCGACGCGACCGTCAGGGCGGGCAGCCTGGGCGGCCCCCGCGAGCTCGAGGAGGGCCAGCAGATCATCATCCGCCCCGGCAAGCCCGGCCAGCCGAACACCGTGGAGGTCCAGCCCATCCCCGACGGCCGCCTCGAGGGCCAGCGCGAGTGGCTCTCCGAGCGCGTCCTAGCGGCCGACTCCGCGCGGAAGCTCGTCTACTTCGAGGTGCAGGCGGTCAACGAGTCCGGAGACAGGATATCGGTCTTCGACGGCGAGGCGCCTCCGGGGACCAAGCTTGATATCGTTCCGATTCCCGTCATCCCGGCCAACCCGCCGGTCGAGCCGACGGTGAGCGCAGCCAACCTTTCCAGCCGGTAGTCACGTCGCCCGTCGCCTGCACGGTGTCCACGAATTTGCAGCATCGATTGCTCACGGCCGCAGCCGTGGCGGCGGCGTGGGTTTTCCCGTGCCCGGCGCGGGCCCTGGTCTCGCTGGAGGACGGCAGGGAACGGCTCTACGTGGACGGCACGTTCGGCGTGGGCTATGACTCGAACGTCTTTGCGAACGCCCGGAGCTCCGGGAGCATGCTCCTTGACGGCTCCATCGGGGCGGAGTTCGCGCGCAGGGCGGGCCTGATCGCATTCGACGCTACGGCTACGCTCAGCTTCGCGCACTACACAAGCTTCAGGGGCCAGGACTACGTGGACCCGAAGCTCACGGCGGAGCTCTCGAAGCAGACCGGCAGGACGACCGGCTCCTTCGTGGTGAACGTGCAGCGCGAGAACCGGGCGGATGTCGACGTCAACACCCGCGACGTCTCGTGGAACTACGACCTCACCCTGAACGTCCAGTACCCGGTCATCGAGCGCTACTCGTTCTCCGGGACCTTCGACTACAGCTTCGCGGACTACCAGAACCAGCGCCTGTTCACGAACCTGGCCACCTACGCGGGGAGCCTCTACCTCTACTACATACTGGACGAGCAGCGGGACTTCTTCGTCGACTACCGCGCCCGGTACTCCGGCCTGGCCAACGGCTCCGACGACATCGACAACTCGCTGTCGGCGGGGGTGAACGGGCGCATATACGGGCCGTTCAACGGGTCGATCCAGGCGGGCTACCAGGCGCGGGCATCCTACGGCGGCTCCGCCCCGGGAACGTACAACGACTTCACGGCGAGCGGGACGACGACCTGGAACATCAACCGCCGGATAAGCCTGGCCACCGAGTTATCAAGGGATTTCTCGACAACGGCGCAGGCGCAGTCCATCGATTCGACTTCGGTCGGTCTCACCTTAAAGGACTCATTCACAGCAAAGGCCAGCGGCGCGCTTCAAGGCTCCGCTGGGCAGAACCGGTTCCTCGGTGCCGGGGGCCTGCTGGCTCCCAGCGGCACGAGGCGGGTCGACGACTTCGCAAGCCTCAGCGCATCATATTTCTACACGCTAAACCAACATTTGAAGATCTCTCTCAATTTCGTTTACTTTAAAAACTGGTCGACACTTGCTTACGCAGAGTTCCCGCGAACCCAAGTCAACCTTTCCCTCATGTCTCACTGGTAGGGTTTAGCCCCATGAACGCCGCCCTCAGATCCCTCATGGTCGTCGCCATGCTCGCGGCGGGCGCCGCCGGGGCCGCGAATGCGCCCGCCGCGGGCAGCTCCGACAGGACGCAGACCTACAGGATCCGCACCACGGACAAGCTGAGCATCCGCATATTCCAGGAGGACGACCTGTCGACGATATGCCGGGTCGACGCCAAGGGCACGGTCAACCTGCCCCTCGTGGGCGAGGTGCGGGTCTACGGGCAGTCGCTGAGCCAGGCCGAGCGCACGATCGAGGCCGCCTACAAGGACGGGCGCTTCCTGCGCAAGCCCGAGGTCACGGTCACGGTCGAGGAGTACTCCCCGAGGGAGGTCTCGATCCAGGGCCAGGTGAAGAACCCGGGCCGCTACGAGCTTCCCGTCGAGTCGACGATAAGCGTGCTCGACCTGGTGACGAAGGCCGGCGGGTTCACCGACACCGCCCTCGGCACCGCGGTCCGGGTGACCCGGCTCCTTGCGGACGGATCGACGAAGGTCATCACCATAGACGTCGAGAGCCTCATCAAGGGCAAGGGCAACGTGAAGACCAACGGGCAGGACAGCTCGCTGCTCCTCGAGCCTGACGACATCGTCTACGTTCCCGAGCGGATCATCTGACGCGGACCCAGCACAAGCGATGGCCGACGCCGCCCCAACCGACGCCCCGAAGCACGCACCACGTGATTACGACGACAATGTCGCGATCGAGAGGCGCACGCTGCGGGACTACTACATCATCCTGCGCGAGCGGGCGTGGGTCGCGCTCCCGCTGGCGATCGTCGTCGCCGTAGTCTTCTTCTACTGGCAGGCGCGCAAGACGCCGGTCTACGAGGCGGTCGCGTCGCTCCAGTTCGAGAGGCCCGAGACGGTCGTCACGAGCCAGGGCGTCGTCGACCCGTCGATCCACTCCGAGGTCGACCTGAACACGTACATCCACGACATCAACAGCAACCGCCTGCGGTCGAATGTGATCGAGTCGTTCACGCCCGAGGAGCGCAAGATCCTCCAGCGGACCGCGCTCAAGCGCATGCCGCCGGGTTCCGTGCCCCCGCCGGCCGCGGTGCTGCTCGGAACGATCGACGCCGAGCCTCTCAGGAACAGCTACCTCATCACGATCTCGGTGCACAACGAGGACCCGCAGGCGGCTGCCCTGGTGGCCAACCGCTACGTCGAGAAGTTCATGGACTACCTCTTCGAGAGCGTCGGCGGCAAGAACGAGGAGGCCGTGGCCTACCTGAAGGGCCGCGCCGAGCAGCTGCGCAAGGACGCCGAGGACGCCGAGAAGCAGCTGCAGGACTACATGCGCCAGCACAACCTGGTCTCGCTCGACAAGAGCATCGACATGGTCGCGGACAGGCTGAAGTCCGTCAACACCGCGCTGACGAATTCCCGGCTCGAGATGCTCGCCGTCGAGGAGCTCGTCCAGGAGGTCGGCCAGTTCAAGAAGGACGGCAGGGACCTCCTCGAGATCTCCTACATCGCCTCCCACGGCGCCGTGCCGTCGCTCAAGGCCCAGCTGAGCGAGGCCGAGCAGACCCAGTCGCTCCTGACGGAGCGCTACCTCGAGAGGCACCCGAAGGTCATCGAGAACACCAACAAGATCGCGGTCACGAAGGCCGAGCTCGCCAAGGCCGTCGACATGGCGATCGCGGACCTGAACACGAGGCTCTCCGGAGCGCGCGACAGCGTGCGGTCACTCGAGAGGGAGTACGCAGCCCAGGAGGCCCAGGAGCTGAGCCTGCGCGCGCTGAGCGTGGACTACAACTCGCTGCAGAGCAGGGCCACGGTGGCGAAGAGCTACTACATGGAGATCCTTGACCGCCTGAACCAGACCACGACGTTCAAGAACCTGGACAAGATCTCGCTGCACCCGCTCGACCGGGCCCAGGCGCCCTCCTCGCCCATCTCCCCCAACGTGGGATCGATAACGCGCACGAGCGTCGGCCTCGGCGTCATCGTCTTCCTCGGTGTGGCGATCGGGCTGGGGTTTGTCGACGACCGCGTGAAGAGCGCGTGGGACGTCGAGTCGTTCATCGGCGCGCACCTGCTCGGGATCATCCCCCAGCTGGGCCCGATGAGGGACGCGGAGCATTTCGACATCTCAAAGTTAGCGGCGGGCGACGAGCCGGGCAGCGAGGCCTTCCTGAGCCTGTACAGCTCCGTCAAGATCCAGTCGAAGCTCGATTTCCCCAAGTCGATCCTTGTCACCAGCACCATCCCCGGGGAGGGCAAGACGCTCATTTCGGGCCACCTCGCTGCATGCTTCGCGCGCCATGGCAAGAGGACGCTGCTGATGGACTGCGACCTGCGCCGCCCGATGCTGCACAGGCACTTCAACCAGCAGAACACCGCCGGCACCATATCCTGGTTCGAGCAGGGCGCCCTCCTGGACGGCGAAATCCTCGCCCACCCCCATCTCGGAATCATCAAGGTAGGGGAGAACCTCTGGCTTCTCACGTCGGGCGGGCGCTCAAAGAGCCCGACCGAGATCCTCGAGAACCCCGCCTTCCCGCGGCTTCTCGAGCGCCTGAAGAGGGAGTTCGACCTCGTCGTGATCGACTCGCCGCCGATGGGCGCGGTGACCGACTCCATGCTGATCGCCCAGCGCGCCGACGAGGTCATATACGTCTGCCGCTTCAACCGCGCATACCGCAAGCACATCAAACTCTATATAAAGGGGTTAAGGGAGGGCAAGAACGAGATCCTCGGGATCGTGCTGAACGGCCTTTCGCCCCGCCGGATCGAGTACTACTCGAACTACCGCTACTACAGGAGCTACAAGAAGTACTACGGCGCGCAGACCTAGGGCGCATCCGTCCGTGACGAAGCCGCTTTCAGCGTATCTCCCGGAATCGTTCGATCCCAGCCTTGCGGTCGCGCTCATCGCCGGCCAGGGGATCTACCCGCAGCTGGTGGCCAGCTCGGCCCGCGGGGCGGGCGTCCCGATGAGGCTCATCGCGTTCGAGGAGGAGACTGCCCCCGAGCTTGTCGCATCGTTCCCCGAGTCCGAGCGGCACACGGTGCGCGTCGGCCAGGTGGGCAAGACGCTGCGCCTTCTCGAGAGATTCGGGGCGCGCTACGCCCTGATGGCCGGCCAGGTGACTCCCAAGCGCCTGTTCAGCGGGCTTCAGCCGGACCTCAAGGCCGCGCAGATACTGCTCTCCCTAAAGCGACGCAACGCGGAGACGATCTTCGGCGCCGTGGCGAAGGAGATCGAGGCCCTCGGGATCCGCCTCCTGGACGCGCGCGCGTTCCTGGACGACCAGCTTGCCACGCCGGGCTGCATGACGGGGGGCCGCTTCCCGATCGACGCGGACTGCGTGGACCACGGCGTGAACATCGCCCGCGAGTGCGCGCGCCTCGACATCGGCCAGGGCTGCGTGGTCAGGAAGGGCACGGTCCTCGCCGTCGAGGCGTTCGAGGGCACGGACGCGATGCTCAGGCGCGCCGGCTCGCTCAAGGCCGACGAGGCCCTCTTCGTCAAGACGGTCAAGGCGCGCCAGGACTTCAGGTTCGACGTTCCCTGCTTCGGGATGACCACGCTCGAGACGATGCGCGAGTCTGGGATCCGCGCCGCGGCGCTGGAGTCGGAGGGGGTCATCCTCCTCGACAAGCCCGCGGTCCTCGAGAGGGCCCGCTCCTGGGGCATCGCGCTCCTTGGTTTCGGCTAGGGCGGCGCCTGAGGGATCCCCGCCCACCCACCACCCCGGGCCCGGCTCCGGGGGCCAGTCCCGCTCTGCTTGCCCTTTTCCCGGCGACAGTCACATTGGGGCCGCACCCGCCCCGGCGGGTCACTGCTGCATGCAAAACGACGTCGTAGCGGCCACGGTAAAGGGGGTCATGCCCACCCCCAACGGCTGCGCCATCTTCCTCGGCAACGAGGAGAAGACCTTCGTCATCTACGTCGACCACTCCGTTGGCAACGCCATCCAGATGACGCTGGACGGCGTCAAGAAGGACCGGCCGCTAACCCACGACCTGATCGGCAGCATCCTGCTCGGCCTGGGCACGCGGCTCGAGCGCGTCGTGATCAACGATGCCCGCGACAAGACCTTCTTCGCCAGGATATTCCTGACGATGGAGAACGAGCTGGGCACGAAGATCGTCGAGATCGACGCCCGCCCGAGCGACTCGATCGTGCTCGCCCTCCAGCAGAAGCGCCCCATCTACGTCGCCCGCGCCGTCTTCGACGCGGTCGAGGACATGACCGAGATCCTCGAGCAGGTGCGCAAGCAGCAGGCCGAGGAGGAGCAGGGGGAGGAGCCGCTCTGACGGCGGCCCGCCGACTGCCCGAGCCAGTGGAGCGGGGCCAGCCGCTCACCGCGCTCGCGCCCATGCAGGACGTGACCGACCTCGCGTTCATGCGCGTCATCGCCGGGTACGGGGCGCCCGACTACTTCTTCACGGAGTTCTTCCGCGTTCACGCCCAGTCCCGGCCGGAGCGCCACATCCTGCGCAGCATAGACGAGAACGACACGGGGCGCCCCGTCTTCGCCCAGCTGATAGGCGAGGACATCCCGCACATCCTGCGCACGGCCGAGGAGCTATCGCGCCACGCGATCGCCGGGATCGACCTCAACCTGGGCTGCCCCGCGCCGAAGGTCTACCGCAAGAACGTGGGCGGCGGGCTCCTGCGCGACCCGGGCCGGATAGCCGCCATACTCTCGGCGCTGCGCGACGCCGTCCCGGGCCTGCTCACCGTCAAGATGAGGATCGGCTTCGAGGACGACGCGAATTTCGACGGGATAATAGACATAGTGAACGCGAGCGGGATCGACCTGCTCACCGTGCACGGCCGGACGGTGCGCGAGATGTACCGAAGCGACGTGCGCTACGAGCGGATCGCCCGGGCGGCGGCGCGGGCCAGGTGCCCCGTCCTGGCGAACGGCAACGTCACGTCGGCCTCCAGGGCCGCCGAGATCGTGCGCGGCTGCGGCTCGGCGGGCGTCATGATAGGGCGCCACGCGATCCGCAATCCCTGGATCTTCCGCCAGTGCAGGGACAGGTTCGCGGGGCGGCCCGAGCTGCGCGTCTCGCTGCGCGACGTGCGCGAGTACGTCGACCGGCTGTACCGGGCCACGAGGGTCGCGGAGGTGCCCGAGAGGGCCCACGTCAACCGGATGAAGAAGTACCTGAACTTCGTGGGCCAGGGCGTCGACCGGCACGGCGAATTCCTCCGCGACATGAGGCGGGCGGAGTCCGAGTCCGTGCTGTTCGGGGCGTGCGACCGCCACCTCCTCGCCCGGCCCGACTGCGAGTTCGCCCCGGAGCCCTTCCCCGGCGTGATTGCCCGGCCCAACTGCGAGACGCCAGCGCAGGACGCCGATGGGTGCTCGCTCGAGACCGCGACGGCCTAGCGGCGGCGGCGCGCCCCGGCGCTACTCGAGGCCGAGGGCGCGGCGCCCCTCCTCGGAGATCATCCGGGGGTTCCAGATAGGATCCCAGACGATGTGCACTTTCGCGCGCTCGACGTTCGGTAGCGCGGCGATCTTCTTGCGGGCGTCCTCGGCGATGACGGGCCCCATCCCGCACCCGGGCGCCGTGAGCGTCATCTTCACGTCGACGGCGTTGGCCCCGGACGGCGTCTTCTCGATCGACAGGTCGTAGACGAGCCCTAGGTCGACGATGTTGACCGGTATCTCTGGGTCGAAGCAGGTCCTCATCGCGTCCCAGACCGCCTTCTCGCTGAAGTCGCCGGCCGTGGCCGCGCCCTCGTCCGGCCGGGCGTAGCCCTCGATCGACGACGCGTGCTCGCCGGCGATCCGGAAGAGCCCGCCGTCCGTGCGCACCGTCACGTTTCCCCCAAGCGTCTGGACGATCGCGACCTCCTGGCCGGCCGCCAGCGTGGCCGGATGGCCGGCCGGGATGGCGGTGGCGGGGCAGTCCTTCGCGATCCTGTTGGCCATGGGGCTGGGCCGGTCAGTGGATCGCGATGTCGACCGGCATCCTCGCGTAGACGCCCTGGGGGTCGTTGAGGGCGCGCAGGCGGGCGAACACCGACTTCACCTCCTCCACGATCTGGCCGACGATCCCGCTCGCCCCGAGGTGAAGCGAGGTGGGCGCGTATCTTCCAAACATCTCCGCCAGCGCCTCCGAGAGGTTCTTCGACCTAGGGTACTCGCTCACCCTGAACGTCGGGGGCAGGTGCGCCTGGGCGCCCGCATACCGGATCGCGTCGTTGAGGCCGCCCAGCTCGTCCACGAGCCCGAGCTTCTTCGCCTCGGCGCCCGACCAGACCCGCCCCTGCGCTATCTCCTCGACGAAGTTCGCCTTGAGCTTCCGGCCCTCGGAGACCTTCGCGATGAACTGGCTGTAGATCCAGTCGACGCGCCTCTGCATCACGGCCAGCTCGTCGTCGGTCAGCGGCCGCGCGATCGTTATCGAGTCCGCGTACTTGCCGGTCTTCACGCTGTCGAAGGTGAAGCCGTGGTCGTTGGCGAGCTTCTGGAGGTTGAACTGTATCCCGAACACGCCGATCGAGCCGGTGATGGTGGTCGGCTCCGCGAAGATCCGGTCCCCGTAGGCCGAGATCCAGTAGCCGCCCGACGCGGCGTAGGAGCCCATCGAGACGATGACGGGCTTGGACTTGTGCGCGAGGCGGAGCTCCCGCTGGATGGTCTCGGAGGCCGTCACGCTTCCGCCGGGGCTGTTCACCCGCAGCACGATCGCCTTGACCGAGGAGTCCTCGCGCAGGTTCCTGATCTCCCGCGCAAACCTCGCGCCGCCGACCTCCGTCGCGTCGCCCTCGCCGTCGACGATGTCGCCCTCGGCGTACACGATGGCCACCCGGCCGATGCCCGACGGCACGGGCGGATGGACGGCGGTCTTCGCGTAGACCCCGAGCGGGATCTGCTTGAAAGACTCCGTCGGCGACGTGACCCCGGTCTCCTTCTTCAGCCGCTCGATCACCTCGTCGCGGTAGGCCACCTTGTCGACGAGGTGCGCCCTGGCCGCGGCCGTGGGCTTTATGAGGCCCTCGGCGTCGACGGTCGCCTGGATGGACTCCGGGGTCACGCCGCGCGACCGGCCGATGTCGGCGGTGAGGGTGCCCCAGAGGTCGTCCAGCAGCTTCTGGAGCTGCTCGCGGTTCTCCGGGCTCATGTCCGTCCTCGTGAACGGCTCGACGTACGACTTGTACTTGCCGACGCGCGTCACCTGGACGCCGACGCCGTACTTCTCGAAGGCGCCGGCGTAGAAGACGGGCTGGCTCGCGAGGCCCGGCATGAGGATCATCCCGTACGGGTCGATCACGATCTCATTCGCCGCCGACGCGAGGTAGAAGTCCCTGGTCGTCGCGTAGTCGATGAAGGCCAGCACGGGCTTGCCGGAGGCGCGGAAGTCTGAGAGCGCGGCGCGGATCTCGCGCAGCGCGGCGAAGCCTGAGCCCGTCAGCCTCGGGGTCAGGTTCCCCAGCAGGAGGACCCCCCGGATCTTGCCGTCGCGGGCGGCGTACCTGAGGGCCCGCGTGATGGAGCGCAGCTGCACGACGTCGGTGCCGCCCCCGTTGAATCCGTCCAGGTCGATGGGCGGCGGAGCGTCCGTGATGTTCGAGGCCAGGTCGAAGACAAGGTATGAGCCCGAGGTCAGCTCGGGGACCTTCTTCTGCTGGCCCATCGCCACGATCGCCCCGATGAAGCCTATGAAAAGAACGAAGCCGACCGTGGCGAAGATGACCAGGGCGACCAGCGCTCCGAGCATCGAGGTGATGAAATTCTTCATGGCGGGCGCTAACCTAGCCTGTTTCCGCCCGGCCACCAGTAGAAACGCTCGCCGCGAGGAAGTTACGCAGGAACGAGTTGCAACCCTTTGCGGCCGCGGGCAGTGTTCCGGCGATGAACGGCCAAAAGGAACTCCTGACGACATCCCAGAAGGCGCTCACCATTAACCTCGACGCGCTGAAGTACGGCACCTTCGCCGAGATCGGCGCCGGCCAGGAGGTCGCGCGCGAGTTCTTCCAGGCCGGGGGGGCGTCGGGGACGATCGCCAAGTCGATCTCGGCGTACGACATGGTGTTCAGCGACGCCATCTACGGGAAGGCGCCGCGCTACGTCTCGCGCGAGCGCCTGGACCTGATGCTCGACCACGAGTTCAAGCTGCTCGTTGAGCGCCTCTCGGCCACGAGGGGCGACCGGACGACCTTCTTTGTCTTCGCGGACACGGTCGCGACGACCAACTACATGGGCACCAACGAGCCGCACGGATGGCTGGGGTTCCGGTTCCAGGCCGAGCCGATGGGCGAGCCGAGCGAGATCGTCCTGCACGTGCGCATGTGGGACAAGGTGGCCGTGCTCCAGCAGGAGGCCCTGGGGATCGTGGGCGTGAACTTCATCTACGCAGCCCTCTACTACAGGAACGACCTGCCGAAGCTCGTAGAGTCGCTCAGCGACAACCTCGGCAGCGACCGGATCGAGATCGACATGCTGCGCTTCTCGGGCCCGGCCTTCAAGAATGTCGACAACCGGCTGATGTCGCTCCTCCTCGTGAAGTGCGGGCTGACGAACGCGGTCATGTTCGGAAAGGGCGGCGAGGTCCTCCAGCCGTCCGAGGTGCTGCACAAGAAGGCGATCCTCGTGGAGAGGGGCAGCTTCCGCCCCGTTACGCTCGTCAACGTCGACATGATCAACTGCGCGACGGCGCAGTTCGTGCAGGAGCCCCTCGTCAAGGGGAAGGACCTGGTGATCCTGATGGAGATAACGATGAACAACCTGCTCGTGTCGGGCGAGCTCGACGCGCCGGACTTCCTCTCGCGGGTCGACCTGCTCTCCGACATCGGCTTCACGGTCCTCATCTCGAACTATTCGGAGTACTACCGGCTGACCTCGTACTTCCGCCGCTACACCAAGGAGATGATCGGCGTCGCGATGGGGATCAGCAACCTGCTCGAGATCTTCAACGAGAAGTACTACGAGAATCTCGAGGGGGGGATCCTCGAGTCGTTCGGGCGCCTCTTCCGGAACTCGGTCAGGCTCTACATCTACCCCATGAGCAGGGACGCCTACCAGATGTACGTCGCCCAGGGCGGCGAGGGCCGGGGCTCCCCGCTCAACGCGTTCAGCACCAGCGTCTTGATCAACGCCAAGAACGTCAGGGTCGTCGACCACCTCGCGAACCTCTACGACCACCTGCTCGAGAACCACTACATCGAGTGCATCGTGGGCTTCGACACCGGGACCCTGCACATCTTCTCCCGCGAGGTTCTGCGCCTCATCAAGGAGAAGGACCCGTCCTGGGAGGCGATGGTGCCAACGCCCATCGCCGACGCGATCAAGCGCCGGGGACTTTTCGGCTACTCCGAGCACCCCATCCTCGCCGGGGGCAAGTAGCATGCTCTTCCACAAGTACCATGCGCTGGGCAACGACTACATCGTCCTCGACCCGGCGGACTTCCCCCAGTGGGAAAGGCCGAGCGAGGCGCAGGTGCGCGCCGTCTGCCACAGGAATTTCGGCGTGGGATCGGACGGGATCCTCTGGGGTCCCCTTCCCTCCTCGAGGGCCGACTTCGGCCTGCGCATCTTCAACCCTGACGGCTCCGAGGCGGAGAAGTCGGGCAACGGGCTGAGGATCTTCTCGCGCTACCTCTTTGACAAGGGGCGCGTGACGGCGCGGCCTTTCGCGCTGGAGACGCCCGGAGGGGTCGTCCGGTCCGAGATAAGGGAGGGGGGCTCGCTGATCACCGTGGCCATGGGCAACGTGAGCTTCGACAGCCGCAGGATTCCGGTTGCCGGGACCGCGCGGGAGGTGATCGGCGAATCGATCGAGGCGCAGGGGCGCCGGTTCACGTTCTGCGCCGCGACGATCGGCAACCCCCACTGCGTCATCCAGGTCGACGAGCCTACGGCCGAGCTCGCGAGGCGCTACGGGCCCGACATCGAGATGCACCCCCTCTTCCCGAACAGGACCAACGTGCAGTTCATGAGGGTGCTCGACCGCTCGAGCGTCCAGATCGAGATCTGGGAGCGCGGCGCGGGCTACACCCTCGCGTCGGGGACGAGCTCGAGCGCGTCCGCGGCGGTCGCCCACAGGCTGGGCCTGGTCGGCCGCTCGGTCGCCGTCAGGATGCCCGGAGGCACGATCCACATCGAGATCGGCGAGGGCTTCTCGATCGAAATGACTGGGACCGTGAACAAGGTCGCCGAGGGGGAGCTGCACCCCGAGATCTTCGCGGCGAATCCCCAGGGCCGGAACGCCACCGGGCTCAGTACTTGATCGAGCAGCCGTACGGGCGGCTGGTCGCCACAGCGACCGGCCTGCCCTTGAGCAGCGAGTCGAGCGCCGCCCTCACGTAGTTCGCGGCCCGGGCGATGTCGGACGGATCGGACGAGGGGATGCTGTCGATGGCGCCGGCGTAGGCCAGCGTCCCGTCCGCCGCGACGACGAACATGTCCGGCGTCGCCTTGGCCCCGTAGAGGCGGCCGACCTGGCCGTCAGGGTCGCGCAGGTAGGCGGCCGGCGAGGCGCCCGTCGACCTGAGCCATCCGTCCACGCGGGCTGGATCGTAGTCGCCCTGCGATCCGGGGTGGCCCGAGTTGATCGAGAGCCAGACGACGCCCTCGGCCGAGGCCGATTTCTGCAGGCCGGGCATGTTCCCGCTCAGGTAGTGCTTCCTCACTATGGGGCACTCGGGATTGGTCCATTCGAGGACGACGATGCTCCCCCGGTAGTCCGAGAGCCTGTGGACCTGCCCCTTCAGGTCCGCGAGGCTGAAGTCCGGTGCGGGCCCCCCGACCGTGGCGGAGGCGCGCGCGGCCTGGGGCGTGAGCGCGGCCAGCGCGGCGAGGATGGCGATGGCGGGGATCATGAGTCTCATGGGGAAAGCTCTCCAGGAATTGGCGGCCGGAAAGTACCCCCATTTTCCGGTCCCGCCAGTCCTTTTTGGCCGTTGCGCGCCATCGGCGGCGCAACCAGCATGCCCGAGTGACTGGTAGCGAGGCCCCAAATCGGCTGCCGACCGCGGCTTGGATCAATCTCGCGGCTCTGGCGATCCTCGCCGGCGCTCTCGCGGCCCATCTGTGGCCCGAGTGGTCCCACGACGCCGACCTGTCCCACGGGTTCATGGCGCCGGCCGCCTGCGCGCTGCTGGTCTACCTGTGCCCGCGCCCGGCTGCGGACGAGACGCTGAGCGGCCGCGCCGCCACCGCGCTCGCGGCGGGATTCTGCGCGGCGGCCCTGGCGGTCCTCTGGATGGCGGGGCTCTTCGCGCTTAGCCTCGACTGGACGAGCCCCCTCGTCGACTTCGCGCTCGCCTGCTCCCTCGCCCTCCTCGGGTGCGGGGCCGTCGCCGCGTTCGCGGACAGGCGCGTGGCCCGGGTGCCGTTCGGATGGGCCTGCCTCGCGGCCGCGGCCCTCTGGCCGCTGAGCTCGCCCATTCCCCCCGGGACCTACTCCCGGCTCACGTCGGGGCTTCAGCTCTGGGTGACGGGCGGCGTCGTGCACTCGCTCGGGCTCCTCGGCGTGCCCGCCCACCGGGAGGGCAACATCATCGAGCTCGCGCGTGGAACGGTAGGGATCGAGGAGGCCTGCAGCGGCGTGCGCAGCCTGGTCGCGTGCGTGTTCGCGGGCGTCCTGCTCTCGGCGGCCCTGGCGCGGAGGCCGTGGGCTCGGGTCCTGATCATCGCCCTCTCGGCGCCCCTCGCCCTCGCGATGAACTTCATCCGATCGCTGACGCTGACCCTGCTCGTGGGCGCCGGGGTCCGCATCGAGGGCGCCTGGCATGACCTGACGGGCTACTCGATCCTGGCCCTCACCGCTGCCGTCCTCGTCCTCGTGGCTGTCGCGCTCGACCGCTGCCCCGCGGCGCGGGCGCAGGGCGCCGGCGCGGGCGCGGGCGCGGGTTCCCGCCCGGGCGCCTTCCCCGGCCCGCAGGCCGTTCTGCTGTGCGCCCTCGCGCTGGTCGGAGCCACGCTCGCGGTCTTCGCCGCGAACACCTACTCGCCCGCCCGGAGCCAGGCCGCCGCCCCCGACCTCCTGGCCCTGCTTCCCGCGTCGGCCGCGGGATGGGACGTCAGGGCGACCCCGGGCCTCTACCGGTTCGCCGGCACGCTAAGGACCGATAACCTCGCGCAGCGAACCTACGCCCGCGAGACTCCGGCCGGGAGGGACCAGGTGGCGATCTACCTGGCCTACTGGCCCGCGGGCCAGGCCTCCGTCGGCCTCGTGGAGTCGCACACCCCCGACGCATGCTGGCCCGGATCGGGCTGGGTGGCCCGGCCCGTCGCGGATCCGCGGGTTGCCCTCGAGGTCGGCGGGAGCCGGCTGCCGTGGGCGCAGCATCGGCTCTTCGAGAACAACGGCTATCCCCAGCACGTCTGGTTCTGGCAGCTCCACGACGGCCGGCCGATCGAGATCGGGGACCCGTTCTCGCTGCGGGCCCACTTGGGCGTGGCCCTTCGCTACGGGTTCCGCCGCAGCGGCGAGCAGGTGTTCGTCCGGGTGTCGAGCAACCGCGCCTGGGATGAGATTGCGCGCGAGCCCTTCGTCTCCGAATTCTTCGTGCGGGCGCGCGCGCTCGGCCTGCGCTGAAGCCCTGACCGGAACCCGACCGCCAAGCGAATGGACACGATGCCGAGCGACCAATCAAGGATCGAGCTGCCCCCGTGGCTGCCATGGGCGACGACGGCGTGCCTTGCCGCGCTGGTCGCATGCCTGGGCGAGCTCTGGATCATCGAGAAGACGAGGTCCCGGCTCCTGCGGGAGCAGTCCGCGCTCGCCGAGGCCGCCCTCAAGGGGTCGCGGAACCAGCTGGAGGCTGAGCGGATCGTGAACGCCAGGGAGCTCGCCGGCCTGCGCGCCGCGGCCGCGGGCAAGGGCGTCCCCGAGATCGCCCTGCTCCTGCCGGCTGAGGGCACGCGCGCGCCGGCAGGCGCCCTCGGCGCCGTGGCCTGGGACAACTCGGGCAAGCGCGCCCTGCTAAGGCTAAAGGGGATGCCGGCGCAGGCCCCGGACAGGGACTACCAGCTCTGGCTGGAGGGCCCGGGGCTCGGCAATCCGCTCGAGTGCACAGTGTTCCACGGGCCAGCCGGCGAGGACGCCACCGGCGTCCAGCTGGGCATGGCCGTCGCGGTCGCGCCCGGGTGCCGGTTCATACTGGTCGACGTGCCGAAGGGCGGGGCCCGCACCCTCGAGGAGGCCAGGGCCGGCGCCTCAATCGTACTTGCCACCCTCCCCCTCGCTGAAAACATCTCAAGGCGATGATCATCAAACCGAAGGTCCGCGGATTCGTATGCGTGACCGCGCACCCGGCCGGGTGCGCGGCGCACGTCGACGAATGGATAAGCCACGTGAAATCAAAGGGTCCCGTGCCGAACGGCCCGCGCAACGCCCTCGTTATCGGGGCGTCCACGGGATACGGCCTCGCCTCGCGGATCACCGCGGCCTTCGGCTCGGGCGCCGGCACGCTCGGGGTCTTCTTCGAGCGCCCGTCCGAGGACGGGCGCACGGCGACCCCCGGCTGGTACAATTCGATCGGGTTCACGAACGCGGCCCGCGCCGCCGGCCTCTACGCGCAGAACATCAACGGCGACGCGTTCTCCGACGAGATCAAGGCCCGGGCCCTGGAGACCATCAAGAGGGACATCGGGCAGGTCGACCTGGTCGTCTACTCGCTCGCTTCGCCCCGCAGGACCCACCCTAGGACGGGCGCCGTGCACAAGTCCGTGCTCAAGCCCGTCGGGTCGGCGTACACCAACAAGACGGTGGACACCGACAAGGGTACCGTGAGCACGGTGACCATCGAGCCCGCGAGCGAGCAGGAGATCGCCGACACGGTCGCGGTGATGGGCGGCGAGGACTGGGAGATGTGGATGACGGCCCTATCGGACGCCGGGCTCCTCGCGCGCGGCGCCAGGTCGGTGGCCTATTCGTACATCGGGCCGCCCGTCACCTGGGCGATCTACAAGAACGGCACGATAGGCCTCGCCAAGAACGACCTCGAGCGCGCGGCTCGCAGCATCGACTCGCTGCTCGCGCGCAACGGGGGCGGCAGGGCCCTCATATCGGTCAACAAGGGCCTCGTGACTCAGGCGAGCTCCGCGATCCCTGTCGTTCCGCTGTACATCTCGATCCTCTACAGGGTCATGAAGGAGAACGGCACCCACGAGGGCTGCATCGAGCAGATGCGCCGGCTGTTTGCGACGCAGCTTTACGCCGACGCCGGCCCGAGGCTCGACGAGGCCGGCCGGGTGCGCGTGGACGACCTCGAGATGAGGCCCGACGTCCAGGGAGCCGTCGCGAGGATCTGGCCCGACGTGACCACCGAGAACCTGCGCGCGCTCACCGACATCGCCGGGTACCGCAGCGAGTTCATGAAGCTGTTCGGTTTCGGGATGGAGGGCATCGACTACGACGCCGACGCCGAGCCCCACGTGCCGATGGTCTGAGGCGAGGGAGGGCCCTAGGACCCGGGGACGCTCGCCGACTTCCCGTTGTCCGCGGGCCCCAGGCCGAGGATGAACGGCGCCGCCGTCCTGGCCCAGTCGTCGGCCTTGGGATACGACGAGGCGCTGTCCGAGAAGCACTTGCGGAGCATGTCCGTGTCGATGACGCCGGGGTTCAGGGCCACAGCGGCCAACCCGGCCGGCAGCTCCGCCGCCAGGGCCTTCGTGAGCCCCTCGATCGCCCACTTCGTCGCGCAGTAGGGCGCGACCTCAGGCGCCACGCTCCTGCCCCAGCCCGAGCTCAGGTTGACGATCGTGCCGCTTCCCCGCTCGATCATCGCCGGGACGAAGGCGCGCACGACGTTGGCAACGCCGGCAATGTTGACCGAGAGAATCGCCGAGAACTCGTCGGCCGGGACCTTCCAAAGCGGCGCCAGCTTGTTCATCAGCCCCGCGTTGTTGATGAGGAAGTCGGGCGCGCCGATGGCCCCGAAGACGCGCTCGGCCCAGAGGCCGACCTTGACGGGCTGGGTGACGTCGAGCGCGTCGAAGCTGTTCGGCTCCGGATGGGCGAAGCGCAGGTCGAAGATCGCCGGGCCGCTCCTCCCGCAGCCCGCGACCGTGTGGCCGTTCGCGATGTACCACTCCGCGAGCGCGCGGCCTAGGCCGCGCGTGACGCCGGTGATGACAATCTTCATCGTGCCTACCGCGACTGCAGGCTGAACTTGTTGAGGCCGGCCTTGCGGCACGAGTCCATGACGAAAGCCAGCTTCTTCACCTGGCTCACCTCGTCGGCCTTGATGAGGACGGGGATGTCCTTGTCGATGTCGTGCACCTGCTTCAGGTCGGCCACCAGCTCCGCGTCCGACACCGGCTTGGTGTTGAACAGGATGACCCCGTCCTTGTCTATGCCGATCGTGACGGTGCCCTTGTACTCGTTCTTGCCGGCGGTCGAGATCTTGGGGAGCGTGATGTTGAGCATGGTCGCCGACCTGAACTGCATCGTGACGAATGCAAAGAAGATCAGCATGACCAGCACGTCGATCAGCGGGACCAGGTTGAGCTCCGGGCGCCTGCGGCGCTTCTCGTAGGATCCGCTCATTGCGGGCCGTGCCTAAGGATCCGCTCGAGCAGCACGTCGAGCTGCGCGCCGTAGTTCTCGATCCTCCTCTGCAGGTAGCCGCTGCCGACGAGCGACGGGATCGCGATCGCAAGGCCTATGACCGTCGAGGAGAGCGCGAGCGCGACGCCCTTCGTGAAGACCACGGGGTCGGGAAGCCCGGTGTCCGGCGCGATCTGGGAGAAGACCTGGAGGAGGCCGGTGACCGTGCCCGAGAGGCCGATCAGGGGCGCCGCCGCGTAGATGACGTCCAGGTAGGGAACGCCGCGCTGCATGCGGTTCACCTCGAGCCTGGCGAAGGCCTTCACCGCCCCCTCGTCGTTGTTGTGCTCCTTTGCGAATTCGACGATGCGGGCCAGCACGGTGTGGCGTCCTCCCATGAGAGGCTTGCCGGCCATCACGGCATCGACGAGGTCCTGGGGCATCACCGCCGCCGTCCGCAGCGCGTAGATCCTCTCTGCGATGATGAACACGGCCAGGGCCGAGCACACTCCGAGCGGATAAATCAGGAGGCCAGCCCCTTTGAAAACCTCGATCATTCCAATTGTCATAGTAAATCGTGCGCTTGTAAGACGCTTTGTCTCACTAAAAGGTCCCTGAAAATGGGCGCTACCGGCCCCGCAGCCAAGCCGATAACACCCCGCCCCCAGGCGGACGCTCGCTCGGGCCCGGCGGGGCGCCGCTCCTTCTCAGGCGGTCATGTATCGCAACCGGCTTGCGACCCTTTCCGCCTCGGGCGCGCCCTCGATGAGCTCGCCGATCGGGTCCCAGCGGCCGTTGACGAGCGCGTCCCGAGCGCTCTCGCGGATCGAGACCCCGGCCGACTGGCCGGCGAACGTGACCTGCTGCGCCACGAGGTCGACCGCGACCTCGGTCAGCGGATCGGCCTCGACCGCGGCGGCGATCCTCGAGATGTCGCCGCGGCTCGCGACCACGCACGGCATGCCGAGCGTGATCGAGTTGCCGAAGAATATCTCGGCGAACCCCTCGGCGATGACCGCCCTGATCCCGTGCTTGTAGAGCGCCTGCGGCGCGTGCTCGCGCGACGAGCCGCAGCCGAAATTCGCGCCGGTCAGCAGGATCGCGGCCCCCTTGTGCCGGGGGTCGTTGAGCGGATGCGCCCTGTCCGAGCCGTCGGGGTTCCTTCGGACGTCGCGGAAGAGGAACTCCCCGAGCCCGTCGAACGTGACGCATTTGAGGTAGCGGGCCGGGATGATCCGGTCCGTGTCGATGTCATTTCCCGGGACGTGGACGGCCCGTCCCGCGACGCGGGAGATCTTTTCGAGTGCCATTGGAGGGGTTGGGACTGGGTTTGTCAGCCGGCCTTCACGCCGAACACCTCCCGGGCGTCGGCGACCGCGCCGCTGACCGCGGCGGCCGCGACCATGACCGGGCTCATGAGGATCGTGCGGCCGGTGGGGCTGCCCTGGCGCCCCTTGAAGTTCCGGTTCGACGAGCTCGCGCAGAGCTGGTCGCCGACTAGCTTGTCCGGGTTCATGGCCAGGCACATGGAGCACCCGGCGTTGCGCCACTCGAATCCCGCATCGCGGAAGACCTTGTCGATGCCCAGCTCGGCGCACAGCAGGCCGACCCCCTGCGAGCCCGGCACCGCGATCGCCTTGATGCCAGGCGCCACACGCCTTCCCTTGATGAGGCGCGCGACCTCCTGGAAGTCGCTCAGGCGCCCGTTCGTGCATGAGCCGAGGAAGGCCACGTCGATCTTGGTCCCCTTGATCGGGGCGCCCGGCCTCAGCTTCATGTAGGCGAGCGCCTCCTCGATCGAGGCGCGCTCGTCGGGGCCCTTGGCCAGCGCGGGGTCGGGCACCGTCCCCGTGATGGGGATGCCCTGGCCCGGGTTGATGCCCCACGTGACCGTCGGCGCGATGTCGGCCGCGTCGATCCTGACGACGTCGTCGTAGGCGCAGCCGGGGTCGCTCGCGAACCCGCGCCAGCGCGCCACGGCCTCGTCCCAATCGGGGCCCTTCGGCGAGTACGGCCTGCCCTTTAGGTACGCGAAGGTCGTCTCGTCCGGGTTGACGTACCCGGCGCGGGCGCCGCCCTCGATCGACATGTTGCAGACCGTCATCCGCTCCTCCATCGAGAACCGGTCGAAGACCTCGCCGGCGTATTCATAGGCGTAGCCCGTGCCCCCGTTGACGCCGAGCGTGCAGATTATGTGGAGGATGACGTCCTTCGCGTACACGCCCGGCCGGAGGCTTCCGTTGACATCGATCCGGCGCACCTTCAGCCGCCCGAGCGCCATCGTCTGGGTCGCGAGGACGTCGCGTATCTGGGTCGTGCCGATCCCGAAGGCGATGGCCCCGAAGGCCCCGTGCGTGCTCGTGTGCGAGTCGCCGCAGGCGATGGTCGTCCCCGGCTGCGTGATTCCCTGCTCCGGCCCGACGATGTGCACGATCCCCTGCTTGCCGGTCGAGCGGTCGAAGAAGGTTATCCCGAACTCGGCGCAGCTTCTGCGCAGCTCCTTGATCATCGCGTCGGCGAGCGGGTCCGAGTAGGGCTCGCTCACCTGGTCCGTCGGCACGATGTGGTCGACGGTGGCGAACGTGCGGCGGGGCATGGCCACCCTGAGGCCCAGGTCGCGCAGCATCCCGAAGGCCTGAGGGCTCGTGACCTCGTGGATGAGGTGGGTGCCCACAAGCAGCTGCGTCTGGCCGTTGGCGAGCCTGCGCACCGCGTGGGCGTCCCAGACTTTCTCAAAGAGGGTTTCGGGCATTTGCGCGATCATAACACGGGGTTGCCTTGTTCGTTAAATACTTGTTTGTCTATCAGCGATGCCCAGGGAGTATCAATTCCCTTTTGAGCTGCGCCACCTCGTCTATTTTCGCGAGGTCGCCCGCAGGCTGCATTTCAGGAAGGCCGCGGAGGCCCTGGCGATCGCCCAGCCCGCGCTCAGCCGCCAGATCGCGCAGCTGGAGGCGGACCTCGGCGTGCGCCTGCTGGCCCGCTCGAGCCGCCGGGTCGAGCTGACTCCGGCTGGCGCCGCCCTGGTCGAGCGCATCGAGCCGGTGCTGTCGGCCCTCATGCGGGTGCCTGCCGACACGAGGGCCGTCGCGGCGGGCCGGGTCGGGCGCCTGCGGGTCGCGTTCACAGGTCTCGCCATGGCGACGGTCCTGCCGGACATCCTGCGCAGGTTCCACAGGGGCTTTCCGGGCGTCACCCTCGAGCTCAACGAGTCCCCCACGTCCCGCCAGCTGGCGGCGCTGCAGGCGAGCGAGATCGACTGCGGCTTCTTCCACCCCGACGCCCCGTCGCCAGGCGTCGAGACAAGGCTCCTCCTGCGCGAGCGCAACGGGGTGCTCCTTCCCGCGGACCATCCCCTGCGGGGGCGCAAGACCCTCCGGCTGAGGGACCTGGCGGACACCCCGTTCGTCCTGTTCCCGAGGTCCCACAACCCCGGCTTCTACGACCGCATCCTCGGCGCGTTCGCCGCGGCGGGCGTGGCGCCGAGGATCGCCGAGGAGGTGTGGCCACGCTCGAACGGCGTGGGCCTCGTGCGCGCCGGCATGGGGGCCACGTTCGCCTGCCCGTCCGAGGCCCGCCATCTTCCGCAGAAGGTCATCTTCCGGCGCCTCGCGGGCCCCGCGCCCGTGAGCACCCTGGTCGTCGGCTGGCGCGGCGCGCAGCCGCACGCACCCGCCCTGGCGGCCCTCCTGGAGGCCGCGCTCGCCCGGGGCGGGCGCGGGCGCTGACTACGCCCGGGCCGAGGCGCGGTCGTCCAGCCGAAACGAGCGCAGGGCCAGCGCCAGGGCCACCAGCATGAGCAGCGTGGCCTCGTAGAAGGCGATCCCGGGCACGTGCCAGCGTGCGCCGTCGCCTATGCACGCGGCGAAGCTCCACGCCGAGATCGGGGGCGCAAAGACGTTGGCCAGGCTGGTGAGGCCGGAGAGTGAGCCCTGGACGGCGCCCTGCTCGTTGCCCGGCACGTGCTTCGTGATGAGCGCCTGCGCCGAGGGCCCGGTGATCCCGCCCCACGCGGAGACGACCACGAGCACGTAGATCATCCAGCCCTTGGTCGCTGCGCCGTACGCCGCCATGGTGAAGGCCGCGATCACGAGGCCGATGACTAGCCCCCTCCTCTCGCCGGTCCAGCCTATGATCCGGCGCACGAGGCCGCCCTGCACCACGACGGCCATCACGCCCATGAACGTGAGCGAGAGGCCAACCTCGAAGGTGGTCCAATTGTACCGGTAGGCCGTGTAGAGCACCCAGATGCTCTGCAGCATCGAGTTGCCGAACATGAAGATGAAGTGCATGAGCGCCAGGTCGAAGACCCCGCGGAAGCGCCTGAGAGCGAGCAGCGAGCCCACGGGGTTCGCGCGCCCCCACGAGAAGGGCCTGCGCAACTCCGGCGGCAGGGACTCCGGAAGGACGAAGGCCCCGTAGAGCCAGTTGGTCCCCACGCAGGCGGCCGCGACGAAGAACGGCAGCCTGATGCTGATCTGGCCCAGCAGGCCGCCGATCGCCGGGCCCACCACGAAGCCCAGCCCGAAGGCCGCCCCCACAAGGCCGAAGCCCTGCGCCCGCTTCTCGGGCGGCGTCACGTCGGCGATGTACGCGTTGCAGGTGGCGAGGGCGCCCGCGGTCATTCCGGATATCATCCGCGCCACGAACAGCCATGCCAGGCTCGGGGCGAGGCCCATGATGACGTAGTCGACCGCCGATCCCGCGAGCGCCAGCAGGATGATCTTCCTCCTGCCGAACCGGTCGGAGAGCGAGCCCAGCACCGGGGAGGCGATGAACTGCATGACCGCGAACACGCTGACAAGCCAGCCGTAGGAGCTCGACCCCTCCGCGAAGCTCCCGCCCTCGAACGAGACGATCAGCTTGGGAAGGACCGGGATGATTATCCCGAAGCCCAGCACCAGCAGGACGAGCGTGACGAAGATGAACCCGAGGGCGGGCTTGCGCTTTGCCGGTGCGTCCATTGCGCCCATCCTTTAGCGGCGTCGGGGCCTTTGGGAAGCCTAACAGGCGCTCAGTCGTGGAGCCTGGCCAGGAGCTTGTCCGCGTCGGCCGCCAGCTGCGTGCCGGGCTGGATCTCGAGGACCTCCCGGGCGCGCTCGACGGCGGCGCGCGCCTGCTCCCTCATGCGCGCCTGCGCGAGGTGCTCCGCGAACGCCACGACGATCTCGTTGAAGAACATCGTGCCCTCGCCGTGGCCGAACTGGACGAGGATCGCGTTGTAGGTGGCGATCTGGTCGTTGATCGACTGGCTCGCGAAGGCCCGAGTCAGGATCTGCGCGGCCTGCTGGATGGCGAGGTCCTGGCGCTCCCCCTTGAGGCTCTCCGCGATGCTGCGCTCCTCGAAGTTGGCGAGGCTGGTCTCCCCCCTCGCCCGGAGGCTCTGGCAGACCCGGTTCTTGTACCAGACCAGCAGGTCGGGGTACTTGGTGAAGGCCAGGGCCGCCTCCCTCATGACGCCCTCCTGGCTCGCCGGGTCCAGGCCGAGCTTGGCGTTCGCGGCGATCAGGGTCTCCCAGGCGCGCAGGTTGCGCCTCTCGTAGTTCACGGCGGTCCGGGCGGCGCGCGCCGCGGCGCCCGGGTTGCCCGCCATGAGGAAGTCGTTGGCGAACTCCTCGTTCACGCGCGACTGCATGAACGACGGCAGCGCCCTGAACCGCTCCGAGAGGAACTGGAGCTCGTGGTCGGAGATGAACGTCCAGGTCTGCGGGTCGATGGCGGTCCCGGTTACCAGGCGCTGCTCCGCGTACCGGCCCGCGTCGAGCCTCCATTTGTTCTCGCCGTCGAGGTAACCGAACCAGGCGTGGTAGCCGTCCTGGGCGACCCCCGCGAACAGGAGCGTGGGGATGCCGCGCGCCTTGCCGGCCTCCGTGGCGAAATAGGCCTGGTCCACGCAGATCCCCCCCAGCGAGAGGATCGCGTCGAGCGTGTAGGGCCCCTCGCTCCAGGTGAGCCTCGACTGGTCGGCGGTTATCCTGTCGTCGCGGTACTTGACCAGGAAATACGCCCCCTCGAACGAGTCGAGCGGGTTGTGGACGGCCTGCTCGGACCAGGCGAGCTCCGAGGTCGGCGCCGCCGCGTCGACCACGAACCTGAGCTCCTCCGCCCGCATGGAAGCCAGGTTGTGGTAGGTGTGGCCCGCCAGGTCCTCATGCGTCAGCCAGTCGAACGGGGCGGCCGGGTTGGGAAGCCTCCTCGAAAAGAGCGACTCAGGCACCTGGTGGTGCGGCCACCAGGGCGGCGGCTGGACGTCGTACACGACCGCGATCGCGAGGGCCAGGGAAGAGTACCGAGCGAACCTCGCCGGGTCCCGGCGGTGGAGCCCCTCGAGGATCGCAAACACGACCGGCAGGTTGTCGACGGGCTTGACGAGCGAGAAGAACTGCTCCGAGAACGCCTCGTTCGAGAGGACCCAGTCCCTCATCGCGGGGGACAGGTTGATCCCGATCGGCCGGTCGCCCGGGCGGTAGTTCTCGGGGATGACCCCGGGATAGACCGCCTGGTTGGCCTGCAGCGCCGAGGTCCAGTTGGAGAAGAAACGGTTCTCCGGCTCGGAGAAGAGCCCCGCCCACTGGAAGACGTGGAACCACGCCTCGGCGGCGATCAGCCGGTCCTGGCGGTAGGCCCGGAGCGCCGCCTCGCGCAGGGGCAGCGCGACCGACAGCCATCCCGACTGGCTGGCGGCGGCCTCTATCGCCTGCAGCCTGGCCCGGGTCGGCGGGTCGCTCGTCTCCTCGGGCGGGATGTAGAAGCCGAGCACCTGCGCCGTCGCCACGCCCTGCGCCAGCGCGGCAAGGGCCAGCAGCGCGAGCGCGGCCGGGAGGCGTGGCGGTTTCATGGAGTCGGGTCCTTGATACTGGCGGGAGGGCCGGCTGCGACTGAAAACCCCGGTCCCGTTTTATTCGGGGGCCGGGGTTTTTTTCGGCGGCGGTTGGCCGTCTTCGTTTAGGGCGCCACCCCTGTGGCGGCGGGAGGGGTCTTCTGCTTGAAACTGAGGACCTCGCCGTCGCGGCCGACCATGACCGACTCGCCCTCCTTCACTTCCCCGCGCAGGATGGCCTCGGCCAGGGGATCCTCCAGGTAGTGCTCGACGGCCCGCCTGAGCGGCCGGGCTCCGTACTTCTCGTCGTAGCCCTTCTCGACCAGGAGCTCCTTGGCCTCCGCCGTGAGCTCGAGCGTGATCTTCCTGTCGACCAGCCTCTTGGCGAACTTCTCGATCTCGAGGCAGACGATCTCGGAAATGTCGTTCTTGTCGAGCGGCCTGAAGAACACGATGTCCGAGATCCGGTTCAGGAACTCCGGCCTGAACACGCGCTTGGCCTCCTCGAGCACCTTCTCGCGCATCTTCTCGGCGTCGTTGAAGCTCGAAGCGGCCGCGGCGAACCCCATCGAGGTCTGGCGCTGCAGGAGCTGCGCGCCCACGTTCGACGTCATGATGATGATCGTGTTGCGGAAGTCCACGGTCCGGCCGAGCGAATCCGTCAGACGCCCGTCCTCGAGAATCTGCAGCAGGATCTGGAGCACGTCGGGGTGGCCCTTCTCGACCTCGTCGAATAGGATCACGGCGTAGGGCCTGCGGCGCACCGCCTCCGTCAGCTGGCCTCCCTCCTCGTAGCCCACGTAGCCCGGGGGCGAGCCGATGAGCCGCGACACGGAGAACTTCTCCATGTACTCGCTCATGTCGATCTGGATGAGGGCGTCCTGCTTGCCGAACATCTGGGCGGCGAGCTGCTTGGCGGTCTCGGTCTTGCCGACGCCGGTCGGGCCGACGAAGAGGAACGAGCCGATCGGCCGGCGCGGGTCCTTGAGGTCGGCCCGCGAGCGCCTGAGCGCACGGGCGATCGACCCGGCCGCGACGCTCTGGCCCACGACGGTCTTCTGGATCTCCGCCTCGAGGTTGAGGAGCTTCTCGCTCTCCTTCTTCTCCATGCGCGACAGCGGGATCCCGGTCCAGTCGGCGACGACCTGTATCATGAGGTCCTCGTCGATGGTGACGCGCTTCTCCTCGCGGACCTTCTTCCACTGCTCGGTCGCCAGCTCCTGCTTCGCGCGCAGCTGCTTCTCGCGGTCGCGGAACTTGGCCGCCTCCTCGAAATGCTGCTCGCTGATCGCCTTCTCCTTGAGCGCGCAAACCTCCTCGATCTCCTTGGTCAGGCCCTCGATCTCCGGGGGCCGGTTGAGCGCCGTGATGCGCGCGCGCGAGCCCGACTCGTCCATGACGTCGATCGCCTTGTCCGGCAGGAAGCGCCCTGTGATGTAGCGGTCGGAAAGCTTGGCGGCCGACTCGAGCGCGGCGTCCGTGAAGGTGACCTTGTGGTGGTCCTCGTACTTCCCGCGGATCCCCTTGAGGATCGTGATCGTGTCGTCGACGGAGGGCGGCTCCACCTTGACCGACTGGAAGCGGCGGTCCAGGGCGCTGTCCTTCTCGATGTACTTGCGGTACTCGTTTAGCGTCGTCGCGCCGACGCACTGGAGCTCGCCGCGGGAGAGCGCCGGCTTGAAGATGTTCGAGGCGTCCATGGCGCCCTCCGCGGCGCCGGCGCCGACGATCGTGTGCAGCTCGTCGATGAAGAGGATGACGTTCCGCGCCCGCTTGATCTCGTCCATCACGGCCTTGATCCGCTCCTCGAACTGCCCGCGGTACTTCGTCCCCGCCACCATGAGCGCGAGGTCGAGCGTGACGACCTTCTTCTCGTACAGGAGCTCCGGGACGTTCCCGGCTGCGATCTCCTGGGCGAGGCCCTCGACGATCGCCGTCTTGCCGACGCCCGCCTCGCCGATCAGGACCGGGTTGTTCTTCGTGCGCCTGCAGAGGATCTGGATGACGCGGCGGATCTCGGGCTTGCGCCCGACGACGGGGTCCATCTCGCCCTTGCGAGCGAGCTCGGTCAGGTCCCTGCCGAACGCCTTCAGGGCCGGTGTCTTGACCTCCTTCTTCTCGTCGGACTGCCCGGCGGGCCTCTGGGGGGTGCCGGCCGCGGCCTCCTCTCCGCCGCCCTCGGCCCCTCCCGAGAACTGGGGATCGAGCTCGCGCAGGATCTCGTTCCTGGTGCGCTCGATGTCGACGTCGAGCGACTTGAGCACGCGCGCCGCGACGCCCTCTCCCTCACGCAGGAGGCCGAGAAGGATGTGCTCGGTGCCGACGTACGAGTGGTTGAGCGCCTTCGCCTCCTTGCCCGCGAGCGCGAGCACCTTCTTGACGCGCGGGGTGTACGGGATGCTCCCCTGGGCCTTGGCCTCCTGGCCGGTCCCCACCTGCTTCTCCACTGCGGCGCGCACGGTCTCAAGGTCGAGCCCCATCTTCTGGAGCACGCTGACGGCAACGCCCTGCCCTAACTTGATCAGGCCGAGCAGGATGTGCTCGGTCCCGACGTAGTTGTGGTGGAAGCGGTCGGCCTCCTTGCGCGCCAGCGCCAGCACCTGCTGGGCCCTGGGCGTGAAGTTGTTCATTGGTTCCTGAGACATGGGAGGTGGATGGGCCGGTCAGTTGTTTCCGTTTGCCGAAAGAGTGAAATCGGGCCGCGCGAAATTGGCAAACTCGGAACGAAGTCTCTCCGCCCGCAGGAGGTCGCGCTGGCCGGGCTCGAACTCGCCCTTCTGGGCGTGCTGCAGGTGCCCGGGCTGCGCCTCGATGAAGAGGCGGTCGGTGACGGAGCGCTTGGAGTCCGGGAAGACGCCGAGGTCGATGCCGAGCCGGATGAGCGAGAGCAGGTTCATCGCCTCGTTGGAGCTGAGCACGTGGCCGTTCTGCAGGATCCCGAAGGCGCGCCCGATCTTGTCGAAGAGCTTGCCCGAGTCGGCCTCGAGCAGCCGCGCCCTCGCGTTCATCTCGTGCTCGACGATGGACTGGAGGACGCCTGAGAGCCTCTTTAGGATCTCGTCCTCGGACTCGCCGAGCGTCGTCTGGTTCGAGATCTGGAAGATGCTGCCGCTGGCGTCGGAGCCCTCGCCAAAGAGGCCGCGCACGACCATCCCGAGCTGGTTCACGGCGCGCACGACCTTCTCCATCTGGTTCGCGATGACGAGCGCCGGCAGGTGCATCATGGCGGAGGCGCGCATCGCCGTGCCGAGGTTCGTCGGGCACGCGGTCAGGTAGCCCAGCGTAGGGGAGAACGCGAAGTCGAGGACCTCCTCGAGCGCCGAGTCCAGGTCGTCGATCGCGGCCCACGCCCTCTTCAGCTGGAAGCCGGAGCGCATCAGCTGGATCCTCAGGTGGTCCTCCTCGTTGATCATCACCGAAATCGTCTGGTCCTTGCTGATAACGACGCCGCTGCCCTGCTTGGATCCGCTCAGCTCGCGGCTTATCAGGTGGCGCTCGACAAGGATCCGCTTCTCGAGCTCGCCCAGCTCGCCGACGGCGACGGCGAGGCCGCGCTTCATCGCAGGCGTCGCGGTGACCGCGGCGCGGCACGCCTCGAGGATCTTCTCGCGCTGCGCGGCCTTGGCCCAGCCCGGGAAGGGCTGGCCGGAGAGGTTGCGCGCAAGGCGGATGCGCGTCATCAGCACGATGGCCGACTTGCTGCCCGCGGAGTCGGTCAGCTCGGAGGGCGTGTCGATAAGGGATGCGATGGTCATCGGCTTACCGGGCGGGCCTCTGCTCCACGGCCTGCCTGACCTGGTTTATCTCGTCGCGGCAGCGCGCGGCGTCCTCGTAGCGCTCGGCCTTTATCGCCTCGCTGAGGTCGACCTCGAGCTTGTTCAGCCTGTCGTTGAGGCTCTTCCTCTCGATGGCCCTGCGCGGGACCTTGCCCGAATGGACCGTTCCCTTGTGCATCCCGTCGAGCATGGGGTCGAGGATCCCCTTGAACGCGTCGTAGCAGGCCGGGCACCCGAACCGCCCCAGCTTCTTGAACTCCGATGGCGAGAACCCGCACTGCTCGCACCGGATGCCCCCGGGGACCGGGTCCGGGTTCAGCGAGGCCTTAAGCAGGAGGTCGGCCAGCGAGAACCCGCTCGGGTCGGTCACGCCCTTTTCCTGGGCGCATTGCTCGCACAGGTCCACCTTGTGCACCTTGTTGTCCAGGATCTGGGTCAGGTGCACCGTGGCCGGCTTCGAGCAAAGGTCGCATTTGAGCTGGTTGGCCATGGATCGTCGTTCTTCCTATGCACCTAATGTGCCACGTATGGCCCCGATGGGCAAGCCGCGTGCACAGACGGGCCCGTTTGGTCCAATTCGGCCCAATTGCGCATGGCGGAGCGCCATACAGGCGCACCGGCGCCGCCGCCGCCTCAGATCCGCGTGCCTTCCACGAGCACGCGCTTCCTGAATTCCGAGAGCACCTTGCGGGTGATCGGGCCGGGCCGGCCGGTCCCGACGGTGCGTCCGTCGAGCTTGACGACGGGTATGACCTCGGCGCCTGAGCCGGTGAGGAAGCACTCGTCCGAGCACCACAGGTCCCATCGCGTGAGATCGGCCTCGCGCAGGGGGATGCCGAGGTCCCCGGCGATGTCGATGATCGCGCTGCGGGTCACCCCCTTCAGGGCGCCCTGCGACGCGGCCGGGGTGAGCATCTCTCCCTTGTGCACGACGAAGACGTTGTCGGCGGTCGCCTCCGCGACATAGCCCTGGTCGTTGAGCATGATGGCCTCGAGCGCCCCGAACTGCTTGGCCTCGATCTTCGCCAGGATGTTGTTCAGGTAGTTGAGCGACTTGATGGTGGACGGAAGCGCGCCCTGGCCGACGCGGCGCGTGGGGACGGTGACGATCGCGAGCCCGTTCTCGTAGTACTCGGGCGGGTAGAGCGAGATCTTGCTCGCGATCACGAAGTAAGACGGCTTGGCGCATAGCCAGGGGGCGAGGCCGAGGTCGCCGACGCCGCGCGTGACGACGAGCCGGATGTACCCGTCCGTGAGGTGGTTCACCCGGCAGGTCTCGCAGACGGCGTGGCTCCACTCGGCTCGCTTGAGGGGAAGCTCGAGGAGGATTGCCTTGGCCGAGTTCTCGAATCGCTCCAGGTGCTCCTCCAGGCGGAAGACGTTGCCGCCGTACAGGCGAATCCCCTCGAACACGCCGTCCCCGTAAAGCAGTCCGTGGTCGAAAACCGACACCTTGGCGTCGGCCTCGTCGACAAACCTGCCGTCGAGAAAGATCTTCATGATCCCATGCTACCCGCCGCGCCAAACTCTTGTCGAGTTCGTTGAGCTCCGGCCCCCTCGCCGGCGGGGCCGGGCCGGCCGCCCGGCCGGGGTCCGCCCCCGGCGCGACCGCCGTCAGGGCGACGAGGACGCCTCCAGCTCGTGCAGCCTCGGCCCGACGAGGTCGCCCAGGCGCAGGCCGGCCGTGTAGAGGATCCAGCAGAAGCTCACGAGGGCCACCAGCAGGATGGCGGCGGCCCAGCGGTGGCGGGACTCGAAGCGCTCGATCGACCTTATGTAGGCGCAGAGGCCGAGCACGGCCGCCACGATGATGACCGAGTCGACGCTCGCCCTCTGCCAGTAGCTTCCCCCCAGGTGCAGCCACATGCCGAACTCGTCGAACGTGAGCGCCATCGCTATGCCGTACGCCAGTGCCGTCAGCTCGGCGTCCCTGCCGGCCGGGCGGCGGAACACCGCGTACCCGCCCGCGGCGGCCAGCAGGAAGATCCCGTAGTTGAGGTGGTGGACGTGGGTGCCCTGCAGGAAGAAATAGAAGTTCGGGATCTGGCGGGACATGATCAGCAGGACGAACGCCCGCGCGGCGACGAACGTCAGGATGAATCCGAAGAGGGCCATCCGGGCCTGCTTGTGGACGTTGACATGCGGCTCCTTGTGTTCCGTTGGCATGGGTGCGGGTGTGGGGGATCGGGGCGGCGCTGGGTCCCAGGGGGCCCGGCGGCGGCCGGCTCAGATGTGGATCGCCTCGCCCACCGAGGCGGCGCAGGCCTCCATCACCGCCTCGCTGAGCGTCGGGTGGGCGTGGATCGTCTGGTGGATTTCCTCGGCCGTCGCCTCGAGCTCCATGGCGAGGCAGTATTCCGCAATCAGCTCGGTCGCCTCCGACCCGATGATGTGCGCGCCGTAGATCTCCCCCGTCCTGGCGTCCGTGACCACCTTGACGAAGCCCTCGGTCTCAGCGGACGCCACGGCCTTGCCGGACGCCGTGAACGGGAATTTGCCAACCTTGATCTCGAGGCCCTTCTCGCGCGCGGCCCTCTCGGTGAGGCCCGTGCTCGCGACCTGCGGCTGGCAGTAAGTGCATCCGGGAAAGTTCCTTATGCGCCTCGGCATCCCGTGCCCGAACATCCCGTTCACGGCGTTGACCGCCTCGAAGGTCGCGACGTGCGCGAGCCACGGCGGGCCGATGATGTCGCCCGCGCCGTAGACGCCCGCGATGCTCGTCTGGTAGTCGTCCCCCACCCGCAGGTAGTTCCTGTCGAGCTCGGGCTTGAGCGTCGGCGCGAGGACACCGTCGAGGTTGGCGACGACGCCGATGGCCGAGAGGACCGCGTCGGCCTCGACCGCGGAAGAGGTGGCGCCTGCGACCAGGTCGGCCCTGACGGATTTCTTGCCCACCCTGAAGTTCTCGCACTTCGTAGCCACGTGGATGGCTATCCCCTGCTTCTCCAATGACCTGCGGAGGACCCTCGAGACCTCCTCGTCCTCCAGGGGCAGGATCTCGGGGAGCATCTCGACCAGCGTCACCTTCGAGCCGAAGGCGTTGTAAAAGTAGGCGAACTCGACGCCGATCGCCCCGGCGCCTACGATAAGGACGGAGCCCGGCAGCTCCCTCGAGGCCAGCGCCTCGCGCGAGGTCATTGCCCTGACGCCGTCGAATTCCAGGCCCGGGAGCCGGCGCATCTTGCAGCCCGTCGCGATCAGGATGTTCCTGGTCCGGAAGAACCGCCCCTTCTGCTCGCCCTGGGTGACCGAGACCATCCCGGGCGCGTTCACCTGGCCGGCGCCGACAATGTAGTCGACCTTGTTCTTCCTGAACAGGAACTCGACGCCCTTGGCCATCTGCCCGGCGACCGCCCGGGACCTCTCGATCACCTTCGCGAAGTCGAAGCCCACCTCCTTGACGCTCAGGCCGTAGACCTCGGGCCTCCTCATCTTCTGGTAGAGCTCGGCGCTCTTGAGCAGGGCCTTGGTCGGGATGCAGCCCCAGTTGAGGCACGTGCCTCCGGCGCGCTCGAGCTCGATGCACGCCACCTTCTTGCCAAGCTGGCCCGCGCGGATCGCCCCGGCGTAGCCCGCGGGCCCGCCGCCGATGACAATCAGGTCGTATTCGGTTGATTCCGTCATTTTGAAAACGTGCTCGGCTGGGGAAGCCCGGCAACTAGATGTCGATCACGTCGCCGCCCCGGCCGGGCGGCCCGGGCGGGGGACGCGGAGTGCGCCTGCCCGACGAGCGCATGAAGGCGCTGACGACGAAGTTGGTCGCGCTGACGACCAGGGAGCCTCCGACCGCGGGCCAGAACCCGGAGACCGTGAAGCCGTCCACGATGCGCCCGACGAACAGGAACAGGATGGCATTGATCACGACTATACCAAGCCCCATCGTTACGATGATGAACGGCAGCGTGAAGAGCACCAGGACGGGCCTGAGGATCGCATTGAACAGGCTCAGGAGCACGACGACGGCGAGCAGCGCCCCGGCGTCGCTGCAGTGGATCCCGGGGACCAGGTGGGTCGCTATGATGACGCCGAGCGCCAGGACAAGCCATCGCACTAGGAGGCCGACGAACGGTGAGCTCATTGTCCATGCCACTTTCCCCCGGTAGGGCGCCCCGGCAATGAAAATCACAGTCCTGCAGGACCACCTGCGCAGCGGCGGGACGGAAAGGCACTCGATCCTCCTGAGCCGGGAGTTTGCCCGGCTGGGCCACGGCGCGAGGCTCGTCACGTTCAGGCCGGGCGGCCGGCTCGCCGGGATGGTCGCGACCGAGCACCGGGCCCTGCAGCCCTTTGACACGGGGATCGACTGGTTCGGGCCGGGGCTGCTCCGGACCGTCCTCGGCGACGGCCCCGACATCGTCCTCTGCATGGGCAAGACCGCGAACTGCTTCGCGGGGCGGATCCAGCGCCGGGCCTCGGCGGGCGCGCTCCCGACGAGGGTCGTGGCGACGCTTCGCGCCGGGGGGCGGCTGCCCTGGCTCTACTACTCCTCGGTGCGCAGGGCGGCGCACCTGGTCACCAACAGCCGCGAGGCGGCCGACGAGCTCGTGGCGCGCCACGGGCTCGACCGCGCCAGGATGTCGGTCATCCACAATGCGCTCGTCTTCCCGGGATCGCCCCCCGCCCGCGACGAGCAGCTGCGCGCCCGCCTCGGCGCGGCCCCGGGGTCGCTCGTGCTCCTTTCGGTGGGGATGTTCCGGCGGGAGAAGAACCAGCGCGACCTGCTCCATATCGCCGCCGGCCTCCCGGCGGCCCTGGACTGGAGGCTCTGGCTCGTGGGGGACGGCCCGGAGCGCGCCCCGTGCGAGCGGCTCGCCGCGCGCCTCGGCCTCGCCGGCCGGGTCCGCTTCGTCGGGTTCCAGGCCGATCCCGGCGCCTACTACCGGTCGGCCGACATCGCCGTCCACGCCTCCTGGGAGGAGGCGCTCTCAAACGTTCTCATCGAGGCGCAGTCCAACGGGCTTCCCGTCGTCGCCTTCCAGGCGCTCGGCGCGCGCGAGTGCTTGGTCGAGGGGCGAACCGGCTTCGTCGTCGCGCGCGGCGACAGGGGGGCATTCGCCGCCGCGCTCGCCCAGCTCGCCTGCGACACGCCCGACCGGCGCGCCGCGCGCGCCGCCGAGGCGCGCGCGTTCGCGCTGAGCTCCTTCGATCCCGCCAGGCAGGTGGGCGCCTACATCGGCCTGTTCGAGTCCCTCCTGCGGGGAGCCGCTCCCGCCCCTCGCCAGTGACCGGCACCCCACGCGAGCGATCCCGCGCCCCCGCGCCGGCGCCGGAGTGCATCCGGCTGCGCGGCGTCGGCCAGAACAACCTCAAGGGGTTCGACCTGGACATCCCCCTCGGGCGCCTGGTCGTCGTCACCGGCCTGAGCGGCGCCGGCAAGAGCTCGCTCGTGTTCGACACCCTGCACGCCGAGGGCCAGCGCCGCTACGTGGAGACGTTCAGCGCCTACACCCGGCAGTTCCTCGAGCTTCTCGCCAAGCCCCGCGTCGACTCGATCGAGAACATCCGCCCGTCGATCGCGATCGAGCAGACCAACACCGTGAAGTCCTCCAGGTCCACCGTGGGCACGATGACCGAGCTGACGGACTTCTTCAAGGTGTGGTTCAGCCACGTCGCCGAGTGCTTCGACCCGGACACCGGGGAGAGGGTCGAGGACGACAATCCGCAGACGGTCTGGGGAAAGACCGTCGGCGCCCACGCGGGCGCCGCGGTCGTCGTGGCCTTCGAGGTGGTCCGGCCCGAGAACCTCGCCTGGGACGAGATCCTCTCCAGCCTGAAGAACCAGGCCTACCTGCGCGTCCTCGCGTCGAAGTCGCTCGACTCGGACCTCGCGGTCCACCGGGTGGAGGACCTGCTATCGGATCCCGGCGCCCTGTCGGGCGCCGGCCGTATCTTCGTCGTGCAGGACCGGGTCCGGGTCGAGCCGGCCGAGATGGCCCGCTTCACCGAGGCCGCGGAGACCGCGATGCACTACGGCCGGGGCGAGGTCCGCGTCTTCGACGCCGGCTCGTTCGCCGAGCTGGGCCACTACTCGCGGGGGCTGCACTCGCCCAAGACCGGCAGGAAGTTCCGCGCCGCGACGCCCCCGCTCTTCTCGTTCAACTCGCCTCTCGGGGCCTGCCCCAGGTGCAGGGGCTTCGGCCGCGTGATCGACATCGACTACCGCCTGGCGATCCCCGACCCGTCGCTCTCGATCGACGCGGGCGCGATCCGGTGCTGGGAGGGCGCCGTCTACAGCGCATCCAAGGACGACCTGCGCGTCTTCGCGAGGAAGAGGAGGATCCCGACCGACGCGCCGTTCTGCCGGCTGAGCGCCGAGCAACAGGCATTCGTGGTCGAGGGCGAGCCCGGCTACGGGGCGGAGAACGGCAAGGAGTGGCCGAAGTACTGGTACGGCGTGAAGGGGTTCTTCCGATGGCTGGAGAAGAACACGTACAAGATGCACGTGCGCGTATTCCTGTCGCGCTACCGCTCGTACAACACCTGCCCGGCATGCGCGGGGACAAGGCTGCAGCCCGAGGCGCTCTGCTGGAGGTGGAGGGGCCTCACGCTGCCCGAGCTGTACCGGATGCCGGTCGACCGGCTGCTCGAGTCGATCGGCGCCTCCGGTCCCGCCTCCGGCGCGAGGCAGGCCGAGCTCGCGCACGACTCGATCCTCGCCCGGCTGCGCTACCTGCGCGAGGTCGGCCTCGGCTACATAACGCTGGACCGGCCCTCGCGCACGCTCTCGGGCGGCGAGGTGGAGAGGGTCAACCTCACGGGGTGCCTCGGCACCTCGCTCGTGGACACCCTCTTCGTGATGGACGAGCCGAGCGTCGGGCTCCACCCGAGGGACATCGGCCGCCTGGTCTCCATCCTGCGCTCGCTTGTCGACGCGGGCAACACCGTGGTCGTCGTCGAGCACGACGAGGCGATCATAAGGGCCGCCGACCACGTCATCGAGATCGGGCCCGAGCCCGGCGCCCGCGGCGGCAACGTCGTGTTCCAGGGGACGGTGGAGCGGATGCTCGCGGACCCGAAGAGCATCACAGGGGCCTACTTCTCGGGGCGCATGAGGATCGCGGGCCCGGCGGCGCGCCGGCCCGTCGCCCGGGGCCATCCGTCCCTGGAGCTGGACGGGGTCTCGAAGCACAACATCCGCGCCCAGGACGTGAGGATCCCCCTCGGGAGGTTCGTGTGCCTGAGCGGGGTCTCGGGATCCGGGAAGTCGACCCTCCTCGACAACGCGATCTACCAGGGGCTGCGCGCGCACCGGGGGCTGCCGGCCGACGATCCCGCCTCCATAGCCTCCATGAGGGGCGCGGGGGCGCTCTCCGAGGCCGTGCTCGTCGACCAGGGTCCGATCTCCCGGACACCGCGGTCGAACCCCGCGCTCTACGTCGAGGCGTGGGATCTCATCCGCGAGCTGTTCGCGGGGACCCCGGGCGCCCAGCGGGCCGGGATGGGGCCGTCCAGCTTCTCGTTCAACAGCGGCGAGGGCCGCTGCGACCACTGCCAGGGGCTAGGCTACGAGCGCGTCGAGATGCAGTTCCTATCGGACGTGTTCGTCCCCTGCCCCGTCTGCGAGGGCCGGCGCTTCAAGGCCGAGGTCCTGGCGATCGAATGGAACGGGGCGTCCGTGGCCGACGTCCTCGAGATGAGCGTCGAGGAGGCCCTCGGCGCGTTCGAGGGCTCCGCGCAGATCCGGCACCGGCTCATGGCGCTCAGCTCGGTGGGGCTGGGCTACCTGGCGCTCGGCCAGCCGCTCAACACGCTTAGCGGCGGCGAGTCGCAGAGGCTGAAGCTCGTCCGCTACCTCGGCGCCCTGCCCGGCGAGGCGGGCGCGCTGCTCCTTCTGGACGAGCCCACGACGGGCCTCCACCGCCATGACATCGCCAGGCTGCTCGGGGTCCTCGGGGCCCTTGTCGAGCGCGGCCACAGCCTCGTCGTGATCGAGCACAACCTCGACGTGCTCAGGGCCGCAGACTGGATCATCGAGGTCGGGCCGGAGGCGGGAGAGGCGGGCGGCAGGATCGTCGCCGAGGGGACGCCCGAGGCGATCGCGCGCGCCGGCGTCGCCACGTCCCCCTACATGGAGGCGGCCCTCGCCGCGGATTCGAAGGGAGTCCTCCCGGCGGGCACCGGCGCGGGCGCGCCCGGGCCAGGGCGGGCGGGCGCCGCCTCGATCGAGGTCGTCGGGGCCCGCGAGAACAACCTCAAGAACCTGTCCGTCTCCATTCCCCTGCGCCGGCTCACGGTCGTAACGGGCGTGTCGGGCTCCGGGAAGTCGACCCTGGCGTTCGACATCATCTTCGCCGAGGGCCAGCGCCGGTTCATGGAGTCGATGTCGCCCTACGCCCGCCAGTTCGTCGAGCAGATGCCGCGGCCGGCGCTCGACCGGCTCACCGGCATCCCGCCCGCGGTCGCGATCGAGCAGCGCGTCACGCGCGGCTCGCTCAAGTCCACCGTCGCAACGATCACCGAGGCTGCCCAGTACCTGCGCCTCCTCTACGCGAGGATCGGCGTCCAGCACCATCCCGAGACCGACCGCCCCGTCACCCCCCTCTCCGCCGGCGCGCTCAGGAGGCTCCTCGCGCGCGTGCTCGCGACCTCGAAGGCGCGGCGGGCCGGCCACCTTTACCTCTGCGCACCGCTCATCCGCGGGCGCAAGGGCCACCACCAGCCCATTGCGGACTGGATCGTGAGGCAGGGCTACGAGCTCATGCGCGCCGACGGGAGGCTGCTGCGCGCCGGCGCATTCCGGAAGCTCGACCGCTACAAGGAGCACGACATCGAGGCGGTGGTCGCCGACCTGAAGAAGGCGGGGAGCCCGGGCCGCGAGCTCGACCGCGCCCTCCTGGCAGGCAAGGGGGCCTGCTTCCTTGTCACGGGCGCCGGCGAGGTGCTCTCGTGGTTCTCGACGACGCGCACCGACATAGGGACGGGCGAGTCCTTCCCCGAGCTCGACCCCAAGGACTTCTCGTTCAACTCGCCGCGGGGCTGGTGTCCCACCTGCCGCGGCCACGGCCGGATCTACCCGTGGATGCTCGAGCCGGAGGACGACGGGGAGGACGAGGCGGCGAGGCGGCTGCGCCAGCTGGGCCTGAACAGCGCCGACGACGCGCCGGAGGCGGGCGACCTCTGCCCCGACTGCAGCGGCGAGCGGCTCAACCGGGTCTCCCGGGCCGTGAAGCTCCACTTCAAGGGGAGGCGGCCCCCGCTCTCGCTGCCGTCGCTCCTCGCCTGCCCGCCGTCGGAGCTTGTCAGGAACCTGGAGGCCCTCGACCTCGACGCGCGGGGCCGGCTCGTCACGCGCGACATCGTCCCGCAGATCCGGGAGCGGCTCAAGTTCATGGATCATGTGGGCCTCGGATACCTCTCGCTCGACCGCCCGACAAAGACGCTCTCGGGCGGCGAGGCCCAGCGCATCAGGCTCGCGGCGCAGCTCGGCACCAACCTCGCCGGGGTGCTGTACGTCCTGGACGAGCCCAGCATCGGCCTGCATGCGCGCGACAACAGGCGCCTCATCTCCACGCTCACCGCCCTGCGCGACAAGGGCAACACGCTCGTCGTCGTCGAGCACGACGACGAGCTCATGCGGCGCGCGGACTACATAGTCGACCTCGGCCCCGGCGCGGGCGTGCACGGCGGGGAGCTGCTGGCCTGCGGAACCCCGGCCGAGATAAGGAGGAACGGCTCGTCGCTCACGGGGCTCTTCCTCTCGCGCGGGATCAGGCATCCCCTCCGGGGCTCGTACCGGGCCCTGGGCGCCGACGGCCCGCGCGAGCCCTGGGTCGAGATCCGCGGGGCGCGCCTGCGCAACCTGAGGGGGATCGACCTGCGCATCCCCCGCGGGCGCCTGACGATGGTTGCGGGGCCGAGCGGCGCGGGCAAGTCGACGCTCTTCAGGGACCTGCTCGGCCCGGCGGCCGCTTGCGCCATAAGGGAGCGCAAGCCGAGGCTCACGGGGCGCGAGTTCGCCCGGCTCCGCCCCGAGGCCGGGCCATGCTTCGCCGAGCTGCGGGGCGCCGACCGCTTCCGCTCGGTGATCGAGGTGGACCAGTCCCCGATTGGGAAGACGCCGCGCTCCACGCCGGCCACCTACCTCGGGATCTTCGACACCATCAGGAAGCTCTTCGCGTCGCTGCCCGAGTCCAGGATCCGCGGATACACGGCCTCGCGCTTCTCCTTCAACACGGTCGGCGGAAGGTGCCCGACGTGCGAGGGCGCGGGCCGGATCCGGCTGGAGATGGCCTTCATGCCCGACACCTACCTTCCCTGCGACGACTGCAGGGGCCTGCGGTACGGCCCCGAGCTCTCGGACATCGCGTGGAACGGGCGCACGATCGGCGCGGTGCTCCAGCTGACGTTCGAGGAGGCGGCGCAGTTCTTCAGCTTCCACTCGGAGCTCTCGCAGGTGTGCGGACTCATGGGCGACTGCGGCCTCGGCTACCTGACGCTCGGCCAGAGCTCGTCCACGCTTTCCGGGGGCGAGGCGCAGAGGCTGAAGCTCGTCACCGAGCTTTCAAGGGGCCTGGCGAACCGAGGTGAGCTCAGCCGGGGCGCGCCACCGAGGAACCTCTACATCCTCGAGGAGCCGACCATCGGCCTGCACCTGAGCGACTGCGAGAGGCTGATAGGCGTCCTGCACTCGCTCGTCGACCAGGGCCACACCGTCGTCGTGATCGAGCACAACCTCGACCTCCTCGCCGAGGCCGACTACATCGTCGAGCTGGGCCCCGGGGGGGGACCGGACGGCGGCGAGCTGATCTACCAGGGCGAGCTCCGGGGGCTGCTCCGCTCAAGGCGAAGTCCGACCGCCCCGTTTCTGCGCTCCAGGCTCGGGGGTGCCCCCTAGCTGCCGGCCGGGGCCCAGGGCCGCGCCGATGGCCCTCGCGATGTCCGCCGCCCTCAGGGGCTTCACGAGGCAAGCGGAGAGGCGCCCGATTGCGGTGCTCCTCGATATGAACTCGGTGTTGGTGTAGCCCGTCATCAGGATCCTGCGCGTCGACGGGGCCTTGTCCATCAGCCGGATGAGGAAGTCCAGGCCCTGCTCGCCCGGCAGCATGTGGTCGCAGACGACGGCGTCGAACTGGCGCGCGGCGACCTGCTTGTCGGCCTCGGCCGCGGACACGGCCGTGTGGAGCTCGAAGCTCTGGCGCAGCTCCTGCGCAACCACCTCGAGCAGCAGCGGCTCGTCGTCGACCAGGAGGACGACCGGCGGGCGGATGGGCGCCTTGATTCCCAGGTCGGCCATCTCGCTCAGCCGCCCGTCGAGCCGTTCGCGCGCGCCGCCGCCTGCACCACCTTGATCAGCTCGGAGAAGGAGACGGGCTTCAGCAGGTAGCGGAACAGCGCGGCCTCGTTGACGCTGCGCATCAGCATCTCGGGCTTCATGTATCCGGTGACGAGAATCCTGCTCATCTTCGGGTACTCCTCCCGCGCGCGCACAAGGAAGCTCATTCCGTTGCCCCCCGGCATGAGATGGTCGCTAATGACGACCTTGAACTCCTTCTTGCGCAGGATGTAGTCGGCGTCGCGCGCGTTGGTGGCCGAGGTGACCTCGAAGTAGGGCGAGAGGCAGGCGGCGAACGCCTCGAGAATCGGCAATTCGTCGTCGACGATCAGGATGGCGTCCTTGGTCGCGCCCGGGGCACTGTCCTCTGGAGACATGCAGGAACGAGTATGGGGCACGCCCGGGGTTGGCAAATACAAACCCTTACGACAGCGCGTTTTCAGGGCGGCCTTTTGGTTTGCGTCGGTCCGGCGCGCCGCGTTTCATCCCGGACAGGAAGCAGATGGCCGATTCAGCACCCTTTTCCGCTGTGAGCCTGACCGCGCGCAACCCAGCGGGGCATACGCGCATCCACACGGCGGCAAGGTACGGGGAGCTGCGCAGCCTTCCGGCCGAGGCGCTGACGGCGCAGTTCCTCACCCTGAAGAACGAGGCCGGCTACACCCCCCTGCACCACGCGGCGATCGGCGGCCACCTCGACCAGGTCCCCAGGGAGGTGCTCACCGAGGAGAACCTGTCGATCCGCAGCAATGCCGGCTACACCGCCTTCCACACGGCGGCCGCCCACGGGAACCTCGCGCAGATCCCGGCCGAGCTCCTGACCCCGTCGGTCTTTCTTCACGGCACCGACCTCGGGAACACCCTGCTGCACGAGGCCGCCGAGAACGGGACGATCGACCGGATCCCGGCCGAGTACCTGACCGCCGAGAACCTCGCCCATTGCAACCTGAGCGGCGAGACCGTGATCCACGTCGCGGCGTTCAACGGGCACCTCGACCAGCTGCCGCCGGCGCTCCTTACCGCCGAGGCGATGCGCCAGCAGACCATGGCCGGCGACACGGTCTTCCACTCGGCGGCGGTCTCCGGCCACCTGGAGCAGGTCCCACGCGACCTGCTGACATTCGAGAACCTCTCGATCCCGAGCAAGACCGGGTTCACGGCGACCCACGCGGCCGCCGAGACGGGCCAGCTGGGGAAGATTCCGCCCGAGCGGATCACAGCGGAGCTCATGAGGACGCGCAACGAGAACGGGGACACCCCGCTCCACGCCGCGGCCTACGAGGGCCATTTGGACCAGGTTCCGCGGGCCCTGCTGACGCCCGAGCGCCTGGCGACGCGCAATTACGACGGGGTCTCGGTGCTGTCGCTGGCGGTCAGGCGGGGATTCATCTCGCAGATCCCCGAGGATGCGCGGCCCAAGCAACCGGGCCCGGTATCGCGATTCCTGCGCAAGCTGGGCGGGACGCGCGCGCCGTTCTGATCCGCGTCCGCGCCCACTTTGGGCTTCTCCCCGGGGCCGGCATAGCCTCTGATGGGCCTTCCTAATCCCGTCTCGACACACCATGAACACATCCATCGCCTCGATCACAGCGCGCGAGATCATCGACTCCCGCGGCAATCCGACCGTAGAGGTCGACGTAAGGCTCGCCTCGGGCGCATTCGGGCGCGCCGCCGTGCCATCCGGGGCGTCGACCGGCGAGTTCGAGGCCATCGAGCTGCGCGACGGCGACAAGAAGCGCTTCTCGGGCAAGGGCGTCCTAAGGGCCGTCGCGAACGTGAAGTCGAAGATCGCGCAGGCCCTCGTGGGCTTTGACGCCGTCGACCAGGTCGCGGTCGACCGGACGATGATCGCCCTGGACGGGACGAAGACCAAGTCGAGGCTCGGCGCAAACGCGATCCTCGGCGTCTCCCTGGCGACCGCGAAGGCGGCGGCGGCGGCCCTTGGCCAGCCCCTCTACAAGTACATCGGCGGGCCCAACGCCAAGGTGCTGCCGGTCCCGATGATGAACGTCATGAACGGGGGCGCCCATTCCGACGCCCCGATCGATTTCCAGGAGTTCATGATCATGCCGGTCGGCGCGGATTCCTTCAGCGAGGGCCTTCGCATGGGCTGCGAGGTGTTCCATGAGCTCAAGAAGGTCCTCAAGGCGAAGGGCCTGTCGACGGCCGTCGGGGACGAGGGCGGGTTCGCGCCGAAGCTCGGCTCCAACGAGGACGCGCTCGACGCGATCGCCGCGGCGGTCAAGCACGCGGGCTACAAGCTTGGCAGGGACATCGCGCTCGCCCTCGACCCGGCCTCGTCCGAGTTCTACGTGCCGCGGAAGAAGCGCTACGTCTTCAAGAAGTCCGGCGGCCGCTCGCTGACCGGGAGCCAGATGGTGGCCTACTACAAGGAGCTCGTCGGCAAGTACCCCATCATCTCGATCGAGGACGGCTGCGCGGAGAGCGACTGGGAGACCTGGAGGATGCTCACCGAGGAGCTCGGCGACATGGTGCAGCTCGTCGGCGACGACATCTTCGTCACGAACACGGACTTCCTCAAGAGGGGCATCGACACGGGAGTGGCGAACTCGATCCTGATAAAGGTCAACCAGATCGGGACGCTCACCGAGACGCTCGACGCGGTCGAGATGGCGAAGGACGCGGGCTACACGGCGGTCATCTCCCACAGGTCCGGCGAGACCGAGGACGTCACGATTGCGGACATCGCGGTCGCCACCAACGCCGGCCAGATAAAGACCGGCTCGCTCTGCCGCACCGACCGCGTCGCGAAGTACAACCAGCTTCTCCGGATCGAGGGGGAGCTCGGCGCCTCCGCGATCTACGGCGGGAAGCTCTGACCCTAGGCCCCCGGGGGGGGCCGCCCGCAGTTCACGCCGGCTCAGCCGGCTCAGCCGGCTCGGCCGGCTCCGCCGGCTTCGCGCCGTCGCCCGGCGCAGCCGCGGGCTTGTCCGTGTGCGCGGCGATGTTGTCAAAGGCGTCCGACAGCATCTGGAGCACCTCCGCCTTCGGGGCGTGCTTGAGGACGTACGCCTCGGCTCCCAGCTCGCGCGTCTGGATGACCGTCTTCATCGTGCTCTGCGACGAGACGATGATGACGGGCATCGCCGGATTTGCCTTCTTCAGCCTCGCGAGCACCTCGAGGCCCCCTATCTGCGGGAGGTTGATGTCGAGCAGGACGACCTCCGGATTGTGGGTTGCCGCCTGCTCGAGTGCGGACGCTCCGTCGGGAGCCTCCCAGACCGTCTCGATCCCGAGCTGCTTCAGGAGGAGGCGAAAGACGACGCGGACGTGCGGTTCGTCGTCGATGATCAGCGCGCTGACCGGCCGGGGCATGCCACGAGGCTTCAGAAGGCGGCGCTCGGTTGCAAGCCTGCGAAGAGACCCTCCCCCGGGGCTCAGTCGACGCGCAGGACGTAGCCGCGCAGGTACTCGCTCTCCGGCATCGTCACGAGGACGGGGTGGTCGGGGGGCTGGTGGCAGAACTCCAGTATGCGGGCGCGGCGCCTCGCGTCGGCCGCGGCCGCGGCTACAACGGCCCTCAGGTCGGCGTCCTGCATGTGGTGGGAGCACGTGTAGGTCGCAAGGATCCCCCCGGGGGACAGCCGCTGCATCGCGCGAAGGTTGATCTCCTTGTACCCCCTCATGGCGCCCTCGAGCGCCGCCTTCGACTTCGCGAACGGAGGGGGGTCGAGGATGATTGCGTCCCAGGCGGGCCCGGCCCTGCCCCCTGGGCTGTTGAACCAGTCGAAGACGTTCGCGACCTCGAAGGATGCGCTGATGCCGTTCCTCTCTGCGCTGCGCCGGGCCGCGCCGACGGCCTCCGGCGAGCTGTCGAGGCCGAGGACCACAGAGGCCCCCGCCCTGCCTGCGTGCAGCGCGAACGATCCCTGGTTGCAGAAGGCGTCGAGCACCCTCCTGCCCCCGCAGTACTTCGCGACGGCGGCATGCTGGAGGCGCTGGTCGAGGTAGAAACCGGTCTTCTGGCCGCCCGCCAGGTCGAGCCAGGTCTCGATTCCGTCGACCGGCGCCCACCGCGCCTCCCAGGGCTTGCCCGAGCGGGTGTGGGTCTCCAGCGCCAGGCCCTCGAGCCTGCGGACCTGCGCGTCGTTGCGGAAGATGACCTCGGCCGGGTGAAGCAGCCGGTCGATCAGGTCCCCAACCAGGGCCGACCTCCTCTCCATCGCGAGCGTCTGGATCTGGACGACCACCGCCTCGCCGAACTGGTCGGCGACAACCCCGGGCAGGTCGTCCGATTCCGACCAGACCAGGCGCCGGAGAGGGCCCGGGGCCCGCCTTGCGACGGCGCGAGCGAGGGCGCCCTCGATGTAGGCCGCGTCGAGCTCCACGCGGTCGCGCGACAGCCTGCGCCAGACGATCTGCGAGCGGCCGTTGCAGATCCCGGTCCCGAGCAGGCGGCCGGTCCGGTCGCGGCACTCCACGACCTCCCCGTCGCACTCGGGCGGCAGCGGGCCCTCGACCTCGTTCGCGAACACCCAGGGATGGCCGGAGAGGACCCGCGCCCTGGCGTTGGGCTTGAGCTTGAACGACGGGACCGGCATTCACCGATCATCGCCCGGGACGCCCCGCGGAGAAGCCCAAAGTGCGGGCGCCGGGGCTCCCCCGAAAAGACTTCCATCGCGCCGCGCGGGCGTTTGTACTGACCGTTTGCCATGGACCTGACGTCTGAAATCGCGCGCCGGCGCACCTTCGCGATCATATCGCATCCCGACGCGGGCAAGACGACACTGACCGAGAAGTTCCTGCTTTACGGCAACGCGATCCACCTGGCCGGCGCCGTGAAGGACAGGAAGAACCAGCGCGCCACCACGTCGGACTGGATGGAGCTCGAGAGGCAGCGCGGGATATCCATAAGCTCCACGGTCCTCCAGTTCGACTACAACGGCATGGCGGTGAACCTCCTCGACACCCCGGGCCACAAGGACTTCTCGGAGGACACCTACCGCGTGCTCACGGCCGTGGACGCCGTCCTCATGGTCATAGACGCGGCCAAGGGCGTGGAGAGCCAGACCCGCAAGCTCTTCGAGGTCTGCCGCCGCCGGGGCGTCCCCATCTTCACGTTCATGAACAAGTTCGACAGGCCGACCCGCAACCCGATCGCGCTTGTCGACGAGGTGGAGGCCGTGCTGGGGATCCAGGCGTCGCCCGTCGTCTGGCCGCTCGGCAACGGCCCCACGTTCCGGGGCGTCTTCGACCGGAGGTCGAGGCGGGTCCACCTCTTCGAGCGGGTGCCGGGCGGCGGATACCGGACGCCGGTCAGCGTCACCTCGCTCGAGGACCCGGCGCTCCGCGAGCGCCTTGACGACTCTACCCTCGCCGAGGTGGGCGAACAGCTCGCCATGCTCGACGGCGCCGGCCACCCGTTCGACCTCGGGGCCGTCCGGGCGGGAAGGCAGACCCCGGTCTACTTCGGGAGCGCGATCAACAACTTCGGGATCCAGCTCCTGCTCGACGGGTTCCTCGAGGACTCCGTCCCGCCTCAGCCGCGCCACAGCGTCGCCGGCGGCGAGCCCCGGGAGGTTCCCATGGACGGCGACAAGTTCTCGGGCTTCATCTTCAAGATCCAGGCCAACATGGACCCCAGGCACCGCGACAGGATAGCGTTCCTGCGGGTCTGCTCGGGCAAGTTCCGGCGCGACATGTCGGTCATGCACCCGCGGACCGGACGGAGCGTGCGCCTGTCGTCGTCGCACAAGCTGTTTGGACAGGAGCGCGAGACGGTCGACGAGGCATGGCCGGGCGACGTCATCGGGCTCGTCGGCCACGACGCCTTCGGGATCGGCGACACCCTCACGGAGGACCGCTCCATCCTCTTCGACGAAATCCCGCGGTTTCCGCCCGAGGTCTTCTCCTACATCTCCAACCCGAACCCGTCGGACTCGAAGAAGTTCAGGGCCGGCCTGGAGCAGCTCCTGCAGGAGGGCGTCGTCCAGTCGCTGGCGGCCAGGTCGGCCCCGCCGGGCTCGACCCTTCTCGCGGCCGTGGGCGCGCTCCAGTTCGAGGTAGTCCAGTACCGCCTGAAGAGCGAATACGGCGCCGAGTCGCGCCTCGAGGCGGCCCCGTGGACGATCATCCGCTGGATCGAGCCCCATCCGGCACTCCGGAACCCGGCTGGCATCGTGCTGGCGACCGGCGTCAGCCTCGGCGCCGACAAGCTCGACCAGCCGGTCGCCCTCTTCCCCAACGACTGGACCCTCCGCTATTTCGTGGAGAAGAACCCGGAGCTCAAGCTGAGCAAGCTGCCGCTGGAGCAGGCGGCCCCGGCCTAGGGCGCGGCGGCCGCCGCGAAACCCTGTATTGCCATGACCCGCGGGCGCGTTTGCCTTCTGCCATGTTCCTGAAGCGCCTTCTCCTGGCTGCGGCGATGGCGGCCGCGGCGCTGCCGGCCGTCGCGGCCGCCCGTTCCGCGCCCGCATACAAGGGGGCGATCGCGACGGACGCGTCCACGGGCGCCGTCCTCTTCGAGGACAACGCGGACGCGGTGAGCCCGCCCGCCAGCATGACCAAGCTCATGACGTACGCCGTCCTCTGCGACGAGATGAGGAAGGGCAGCCTCTCGCTGGACACGAAGGTCACGGTCACCTACGACGACGCGAAGGTGGGCCTGCAGAAGGACAGCACGGTCGTGTGGCTAAGGCAGGGCGAGGTCTTCCCCGTCGAGGAGCTCTTGTACGCGATGTTCCTCCACTCCGCCAACGACGCGGCCTACGCGCTGGCCCACAAGGCGGGCGGCACCGTGGCGTCGTTCGTCGCCATGATGAACGCGAAGGCGCGCGAGCTGGGGATGCTCCGCACCACGTTCCGCACGCCGCACGGATTCCCGCCCCCCAACAGGCGCATCGCGGACGGCGACCTGACGACCCCGCGCGACTATTCAATCCTCTGCCGGTACCTCCTCCTCCACACGGACGTGCTCAAGTACGCCTCGGTCAAGAGCCGGCCCTTCGGGGTCGGCTACAGGCTCCAGCCCGTGCTGATGGCCAACCACAACCACCTCCTGGGGAAGGTTCCCGGGGTTGACGGCCTGAAGACCGGCTTCACGGGCGGCGCCGGCTTCTGCCTTTCAGCGACCGCGCAGCGCGACGGACGCCGGGTCATCGTGGTCATGATGGACAGCCCCGACCCGACAACCCGCGACCTCAACGTCCGGGAGCTCCTGACCCGGGCCTTCGTCCTGCTTCCCGTGGGAGGGAAGCCATTCGAGCGCGTGCAGGACGGCGCCTCCGAGCCCGCGAGGCCGACCCCAGCCCCGGCTCCGGCGCAGGACGGCGGCCCGGTCGTGCGCTATCCCGGCTCGGGAGGCCGCTGACATGCAGCCCGACACCAAGGCCGTGAGGGCCTACCTGGTCGGGCTCCAGGACTCTATCTGCACGGCCCTCGAGGCCGAGGACGGCTCGGCGCGGTTCCGCACGGACGCTTGGGAGCGCGCGGAGGGAGGAGGAGGCCGGACGCGGATCCTGGCGGAGGGCGCGGTTTTCGAGAAGGCCGGGGTCGCGTTCTCGCACGTCGTCGGCTCCGCCCTTCCGCCGTCGGCCTCCGCCCGCCGGCCCGACGTCGCGGGAAAGCCCTGGAGCGCGCTCGGCGTCTCGCTGGTGATCCACCCCAGGAACCCCTTCGTCCCGGCCAGCCACGCCAACGTCCGCTTCTTCGCCGCCGGGGAGGACGGGGCGGCCGGGGCGTGGTGGTTCGGGGGGGGCTGGGACATGACGCCGTTCTACGGCTTCGAGGAGGACGCGGTCCACTGGCACGAGGCGGCCCGGGCGGCGGTCTCCCCGTTCGGGGCGCATCTCCACGAGCGCTTCAAGAGGGCCTGCGACGACTACTTCTTCCTCAGGCACCGCGGGGAGCCGCGCGGGGTCGGCGGCCTCTTCTTCGACGACTTCGACGAGCTCGGGTTCGAGCGGACCTTCGCCCTCGCCCGGAGCGTGGGGGACGCCTTCGCCGGCGCCTACCTCCCGATCGTGGCCCGCAGGAAGGCCACGCCCTACGGCGAGCGCGAGCGCGAGCACCAGCTGCGCCGCAGGGGCCGCTACGTGGAGTTCAACCTGCTCCAAGACCGGGGCACGCTGTTCGGCCTGCAGAGCGGCGGCAGGACCGAGTCGATCCTCATGAGCCTTCCCCCGCTCGCGCGGTGGGACTACGGCGCCGAGCCGGCGCCCGGCTCGCCCGAGGCCCGCCTGGGCGAGGTTTTCCTGAAGCCGCGGGACTGGCTGGGAGGCTCGCGTTGAACTCCCGCGAGCGATTCCTCGCAGCGTGCGCGTGCAAGCCGCTCGACCGGCCGCCAGTCTGGGTGATGCGCCAGGCCGGGCGCTACCTGCCCGAGTACCGCCAGCTGAGGGCGAAGCACGGCTTCCAGGAGATGGTCCGCACCCCGGAGCTGGCCGCCGAGGCGTCGCTTCAGCCGATCCGCAGGTTCGCCCTGGACGCGGCCATCGTCTTCTCGGACATCCTGGTCATCCCCGAGGCGCTCGGCCTAGGCTACACGTTCCGGGACGAGGGGGGGATCGCCATGGAGCGCAGGCTGGAGGACCGGGCGGCGGTCGAGGCCCTCGCGCCTGCGACCTCGGTGCCGGAGCGGCTCTCCTACGTCGCCCAGGCTCTCGGCATCCTGCGCGGGGAGCTGGCGGGCGCGAAGGCGCTTCTCGGGTTCGGCGGCTCGCCCTGGACCATCGCGACCTACATGGTGGAGGGGGGCGGCTCCGAGGATTTCGCGAGGGTGAAGGCCCTCTTCTACGAGGATCGCGCGACCTTCGACATGCTCCTCGGCAAGCTCACGGCTTCCCTCATCGCCTTCTTTCAGATGCAGATCCGCGCGGGGGTCGACGCGATCCAGATCTTCGACTCGTGGGGAGGCGCGGTGGCGGGGCCCGACTACGAGGCGGCGTCGCTGCGCTGGATCCGGGAGATCGTCGCCGCGATGCCAGAGGACTTTCCCGTCATCGTGTTCGGAAAGGGAACCGGGGCCCACGTGGCCGACCAGGCGTTCACCGGCGCCCGGGTCCTGAGCATTGACTGGTCGAGCGAACTGGCCTCGGTGCGCCGGAGCCTCCCGGAGAACGTCGCGGTCCAGGGCAACCTGGACCCAGCGATCCTCAACACGGCGCCGGCGGTGGCGCGGCGCGAGACCCTGCGCCTGCTCGAGTCTATGCGCGGGAGCGCCGGCCACATATTCAACCTGGGCCACGGGATCCTTCCGCAGGCCAGGATCGAGTGCGTCGAGGCCATGGTCGAGGCGGTCACGACGTGGAAGTGACGGCGCCGGCGCGCAGGCGCCGATCTGATTCCCGCGATTAGCTCCGGCACCCCGGGGCCCATGCGAGTGTCTTGACTCGACCGTGGGGAAATCTACCCTCTCGGACCCTTTTTTCAGATTGGCGCTAGACCTCAAAGACACCTTGCAGCTGCCCAGGACCGGCTTCCCCATGCGTGCGGGGCTCGCGCAGCGCGAGCCGGCACGGGTCGCGCATTGGGAGAGGACGGGCCTCTACGACGCGATGCAGCGCCGGCGCGCGGGCGCGCCCGTCTTCGTCCTTCACGACGGCCCCCCCTTCACGAACGGCGACGTCCACATAGGCACCGCCCTCAACAAGACGCTCAAGGACGTGACCATCCGCTACAAGGCGCTGCGGGGATTCCGCACGCCGTACGTGCCGGGCTGGGACTGCCACGGGCTCCCGATCGAGCAGAAGGTCGCCCGCGAGCTGCGCGATGCGAAGAGGCAGGCGTCGACCTCCGAGCTCCGGCGCCTGTGCGACGCGTTCTCGGAGACGTGGATCTCAAAGCAAAGGGAGCAGTTCAAGCGTCTTGGCGTCGTGGCCGACTGGGCCAGCGAATACAGGACCAAGGACCCGGCGTTCGAGGCCGACATCCTGCGCGTGTTCGCCGCCTTCGTAGAAAAAGGCCTGGTCTACCGCAGTAAGAAGCCCGTCTACTGGTCCATTCCGTTCGAGACGGCGCTTGCCGAGGCTGAGGTGGAGTACAAGGAGCACTCGTCCCCCTCGGTGTGGGTCAGGTTCCGGGTGCCGGCTGAGGAGGCCGAGCGCTTCGGCCTTCCCTCCGACAAGCCCCTCAGCGTCGTCATATGGACGACGACGCCCTGGACGCTCCCGGGAAACCTCGCCATCGCCCTCGGCCCG
>Ga0074045_10000097_pt1 | contig 73030 bp, 46 predicted proteins | sample BogForMeECP23OM2_FD_94442 | JGI IMG/M metagenome (GOLD analysis project Ga0074045, IMG submission 94442) | Bog forest soil microbial communities from Calvert Island, British Columbia, Canada - Bog Forest MetaG ECP23OM2 | ecosystem: Environmental > Terrestrial > Soil > Wetlands ... | reverse complement strand
CACCAACTTCAATCCCTACATGCGCGACGTAGTTCTCGATCCCAAAACCGCCGACGAAACTCCGCTCAACGCCCACGCCTGGGAAGATTCCGATTTCGCGAGCGATGGTGAAGAAGACGAGGACGATGACATTGTCAACGATGCTGACGAGCAAGCCGAACCCGCGCCGGCTGCCGCAGCCGCGCCACTCCCCGCCCGCCGTCCGCCCGCTAGCACCAACTTCGACGAAATCAGAAAACGCGTCAGAGACCAGGTCATTCAGGCCCTCCCCGAGATCGCCGCCGCCCAGCAACATCGGGAAAATGGAAGCGGAAAACTAAACGGAAACGGAGTTGGATGAACGGGGCCCTGCACCGCCGGGAGGTCAATCGAGGAAAAGCAAAAGCCCCACTCCTCGCAAAAGCCGCGAGAAATGGGGCATCGGCGTAATGCTTCTTACGGCGAGACGGTTATAGTCGCCGTATTGCTGATGACGCTGCCGATCGAGGCAGTAACGGTAACGGTTCCGCCGGCACTTAAACCGGCTACCCCCGAGACCACACCGGCAGACACCGTCGCCAGGCTGTTATTGCTCGAGGTCCACGTTGCAATGCTTGTTACGGGAACCGATGCACCGCCGCCGCACGGTACCCCCATCGCGGTCAGCGTTACGGTCGCACCGCTGTTATTGCTCACGGAACCGCTTGCCGGCGATATAGTAATCGATGTGACACATTCGCTAACGGTGACCGTCTGCGTCCCGGATATCGATGGATTCTGGTTGGAAGTAGCCGTCACCGTTGCTGTCCCCAGGTTCACCGACGTCACTAAGCCAGTAGAATTGATCGTAGCCACGGTCTTGTCGCTAATGCTCCAGACGACCGATGGATGGCCAGCATTACTGCCATCGCTGTTGGTGCCAGTCACGGTCATTTGCACGGTGTTATTCGTGTTTCCAGTCTCGATGGTGGGCGATGCCGGCCCGACTGCCAGTGAGGACAGCGTCGGATTGACGAAGAAGCCCGTACACCCGAGTTCTGCGACCACAATCGCAAGCGCGCAGAGGGCGCTGGCGAGACAGAGCTTATGCTTGGCGGATGACATAGTTATCTGAAACTCCAGGGCCGCGGCCACTCGGCCATCAACATTTTTGCTTGAACAGCCTAGACATCAGGATCAGCGCTGGTTCTGTGCGATCCGATCTGCCACTCTACACCATCTGCCGTCATGCGGGGGACGCCGCTAGCCTCTTAAGGATACCCCTTTGGCGTCACAACGGGTGTAAAAAATTGTAGCAAAGACTTCCGGATTGGGCGTAGAGGCCTCCCATCCGAGCGTGTAACCTGGCCCGGCCAATGCCGGGCTTGGGATAAGAACGCCCCGGACCAGCGGGCCTTGCAAGAAAAAAGGCCAGTGCGGAACGCAGCACCGGCCTAGGGATTAGTCACGGACTAGTCCATCAACCCTTGTGCTCTTCTTTGGGAGGAGCGGTCTCACGTTTGGGCGGTGCGCTCTTTTCCGGCTTGGGCGCACTCCGTCTTGGACTGGCCTTAGGAGCGCTTTCGCGGGCCTTCGGCGCGGGGCCCGGTTTAGGTTCAGAACGAGGCTCACTGGAAGGGCGAGCGTTCTCGGTGCGCGGCGCGGCTTCCGAGCGAGGTGCGCTCTCCCGAAGCGCGTTCTCCCGTGCTACATTTCCGCCTTCCGGGCGCTTCGCGGTATTGCTCGTGTTGGGCGGGACAAATGGACGGTTGGCCGCCTTCGCGCCGCCCGGAGATGCCGGATGACTCTCCGCCGGACGGTTCTCGGCAGGGCGATTTTCGACGGGCTGCTTCTCACCCGCTCGATTCCCCGCAGGTGCCGATGCCCGGGCTTCCCTCGGTGAGATCGCTGGAGCATGATAGGGCGCTCCGGCAGCTTTCGCGGTTACTACGCCGCGTCCGCTAAACTCCCCAGGTTTCGCCGTCGCAGCGACTGCCGGACGGCCATGATTCGTCGACGCAAACAAGGCACGATTCCGGCTGGCAGCATGCTCCTGCTGCATCTGGGCTGCGACCGGTGGCGTGTGCCGCACATGAGCATAGGCTTCCTGTTGCGGAGTCGGACGCGCGACTATGCCACCCTGACCACCGTTAAAGGCCACGTGCGAATTGTTGTTCACAATGACGGTCCGGTTGATGTAAACATTCCTGATAACGGTTGTGTTCACGTGTACAACAGCCGTGTTGTAGAAGAAGGCTCCGCCACGCCATTCGCCGCCGTAGAAGCCGTTGCCGCCGTAGCCGAATCCGTAATTAATGCCGCCATAAAATCCAACTTGCGGCCCCCAATAACCGGCATTCCAAACGTACACGCCCTCGTTCCAGCCCCAGTAACCGGGGGTCCAAAGCAGGCCCGGTTCGGGCGCTTCGACCCACGTACCGGGAACCCAGTAGTAGCCATCGTCATCACTCCAAGCCCAATAGCCGGGAGTCCACAGATACCCCGGAGCCGGGCAGATGGGCTGCTCGTACACCGGCAGAGCGGGCGGGCCAATGCGCACCGAAATGCCGATGCCGATTTGTGCGGACGCCGAGGTAGAAACCGCCGCTAGAATCACCAGCAGCATAAATCCATAAACGAAAATGCGAACCTTAGGAGGAACTTTCATCGTGTTACCTCTGGCCCGGTGGGCTTGCCCTGGAAGCGGCAGCGCCACATGGGCAAATTTGACTCAACAGATACCAGCCCGGAAACAGATCCGGAGCTCGACATTCGGCCAGAGAAATGTTCCTTTACACTTAAACACCGGAGGTTGGAGTATGTTGCTGGCCGGGAAGTTGTTTAGGATCTGTCAGCCGGAAAGTTTTTGGCAGCCCTCAGGAAGGAAAGACTCGAAAATACAGGATCGTCGGGCGATTTCAGGGAAGATCGTGCAGGAAGCCGAACGAATGTATTACTGATAACCGAGAATTCTTTGCGTTAGTTTGCTCGCTTCGACCGGGCAATCCGTTCATCGATCTGCTTGCGGCCGGCAAATCCTTCGTCGACGCCGTGCCAGTGAGTGATGGCTTTCTCCCCCATCTTCCAGCAGAGCAAGACGACCTTGCCTTCTACTTCGCAGGGAAAATCGAGCAAGCCGATATCGAGGTCTTTCACCTGCACTCCGATGGAATCGATTTCAGCGAGAGCGTCTTTGGCGCGTTGCTCTGCCTTAGCGCGCTCGGCCTTGCGGCGGGCGATGGCGACGACGTCGACATGCGTGCCGCCGTTGAGGAAGATGCGGTGGCTGAGTTCCTGCATCTCGCCTTCGACTTCCTCGATCAGCTTCTTGCCGCTGATTGCGGCACGCAGAAGAGATTCGAGGACCGGCAGCAAGGTTTCGGCTTCGCTGAGAGTGAAAGTGCGGTCGGACATAAGCAATGTCACTATCTTAGCGCAAAGGGGAGACGGAGTGTGAGGATCTTGACTCGGCGTAAGCGCCTTGCGTCTCGCACTATAATCTCAGCATCCCATGAAGCCTTTCTTTCGCTTCGCGATTCTGGCGCTGACTTTGGTTGTAGTAGCGCTGGTGTCGGCGCTGACGGCCATGCGCTTAGCTATTCACGGGCAGGAAGTGGAGGTGCCCGCGCTCGTTGGCCTCTCACCGTCCGATGCGGGACGGTTGGTGGCCGGGCTGGGATTGCAGCTCGATGTGGAGCGGCAGTATTACAGCCCGCAGATTCCCGAGGGACGGATTATGTCGCAGCTGCCATTGCCGGGCGCGAAGGTACGCAGAGGATGGCAGGTGCGCGCGGCGCAGAGCCTGGGCCCGCAGCGCGTGGCGATTCCGGATGTCACCAAAGAAAGCGAGCGCGCCGCCGAGTGGAATATACGTCGCCGCGGCCTGGACCTGGCTTCGACCGCGGAGATGCAGCTGCCGGGAACACCCGCCGATGAGGTGCTGGCGCAGAGTCCTCCGGCGAACGCGAGCCAGGTAACCGCGCCGAAAACCAGCTTGCTGGTAACGGTGGCGGCTGATCCGCCAGCCTATGTGATGCCGAGTTTTCTCGCGCAGCCCTTGGGCAGCGCGAGCCGCGCCCTGCAGGACGCAGGCTTCAAACTGGGAACCGTGAGCCTGGCGCCTCCGCCGGCGCCGACTATGGCTCCGGGGAATGTTGCTCCACCGCCTGCCGCGCCCGCTCAGCCTTCGCCGGCCAGCATCATCGTGGCGCAAACACCGCCAGCAGGCGGGAAGGTTCTGGCCGGGGCGGTGGTGAACTTCGAAGTGAAGTGAATCTAAGGTAAAGTAAACTGCGACTACGACAAGCGCTCCAGGATCGCGGCGAAGAATCCATCGCACGGGTGAACTCCAGCAAGCGTCCGCAAGTAAGGTCCGCGCGTGAGCGTAGAAGAATCACTCCAGATCAGCTCTCCTTGCTGTTGAAGATGGTGAAGCTCCTTTTTGCAATCAACGACGCGGAACCCTGAGCTTTCTGCCAGTACACTCTCGACGACCGCTTCATTTTCCTCGCGCTGCAGCGAACAGGTGGAATAAATCACGTGTCCTCCAGCGGCAACTTGATCCAGCGCCGAACGCAGGATCGCGACTTGCCGCGCCTGCAAGTCGAGAAGATCTTCAGGAGTGAGACGCCACTTGATCTCCGGATTGCGGGAGAGAGTGCCTGTGCCGGAACAAGGTGCGTCGGCGAGAACACGATCGAACCTTCCCGCGAAGGGCAGATTTCGCGCGTCGGCTGCGACCACGCTGATGTTGGCGGTTTCGCTCGATGGCTGAGATCGAACCAGCCTTCGTAGTAAGCGCGCGCGATGTGGATAAAGGTCAACCGCTGTAACGGCTGCATCGAGATTACGATCGGCGATGGCGCGTGTCTTTCCGCCAGGCGCGGCGCAGCAGTCGAGCACGCGCGTGCCGCGTCCTACGAGCGCGGCGACGAGTTGCGAAGCTTCGTCCTGAATGACACAGAGGCCCGCGCGGAACGCAGACGTCTTCGCGATGTCGCCACTCCGAACCTGTCGCGCGGAAGCGAGGAGAGCGCCAGCAGCCAGTTCGATCCCTTCGGCGCGAAGCCGCTCTTCTGCTTCGGGATGACGGAGACGGATCGCAGTCACCGGGACCGATTGATCGTGCCGGCAAATCTGTACTGCAGCTTCGAGGCCATAAGCCTGAGCCCAGCGTTCGACGAGCCACATCGGATGTGCGCTGCTGGCGGCGAGTGTCTCGGCGGAATCACCGTTAATCGCCGGAGGAGCAGTCGTGCCGGGCGAGGCCGCGAGCTTGCGGAGGACGGCATTGACGAAGGGAGCGGCGGAACGTTTGCGAGCACGCTTGACCAGTTCCACGCTCTCATTGATGGCAGCACGGGCAGGAATGCGGTTGAGCCAACCGAGTTGATACGCAGCGAGTCGAAGAGCTGTGAGAACTTCGATATCTAGTTTGGAAAGTGGCTGCACGGAGCTTTTGGAGATTTGATCATCCAGCACTGATCGCCAGCGCAGAACGCCCATGACCAGCTCTGTTGCCAAGGAGTGATCCACCGAAGTGAGTGAGGAATAGGTTCGCGAGTGAAGCAATTCGGCAGCATAAGAAGATTCGCGCTCGACGCGGAGGAGAATATCGAAAGCGGCAGCGCGTGCGGGGGAGATTGCAGGTTGCGAATATCGACTCTTCGGTTTCACTTTCGCCAGTATGACGGAATCCGGACGCTGACAGAAATGGCTCGACTTTACGAGCCCAGCTTCTCCCCGGGCAGTGGACGATAGCCGCGGATGAAATCGGCGGCGGAGGTTCGCTTCTTGCCTTCCAGTTGCAGGTCGAGGATCTCGATTGCGGTGCCCCGGCCGCAGCCAACGAGAAGATGATTGCCTTCCACTTTCAGTTCAGATTCGGGCAAGGCGAGACCGTGAGCGGCCGCCTGCCAGACTTGTAGGTTCTTACCGCGAAATTTGGAATGCGCACCGGGCCACGGTTGAAAGCCTCGCAAGCGGTTCAGAATCTCGACGGCCGGGCGGGCGAAATCGATGAGCCCGTCTTCTTTTTTCAGGATGGGGGCTAGCGTAGCCTGCGAGTGATCTTGCTGACGGGGATGAATGGAACTGTCCTGCAAACCTCGCAGCGTTGTGACCATAAGATCCCCTCCCATCGTCGCCAACTTGGGGGCGAGAGTATTTGCCGTGTCATCGGTTGTGATAGGAATTTCCTGTTGCAACAGGATGTCACCGGTGTCGAGGCCCGCGTCGATTCTCATCGTGGTGATTCCGGTGATGGTTTCCCCGCGGGCAATGGCCCACTGGATTGGCGCGGCTCCGCGATATTTTGGCAAGAGCGAGGCGTGCAGGTTGATGTTGCCGAGTGCCGGCAGATCGATCATCCATGGTGGAATGATGCGGCCGTAGCCGACCACGATGATGGCATCGGGTTTGAGATCTGTCAGTCGAACACGGAAGTCGCTGTTGTTCTTGATGGTTTCCGGTTGAGCGATCGGCAGTCCGAGTTGCAGGGCCCGCTGCTTGACCGGAGAGGCAATAAGTTCGAGGCCACGTCCTTTGGGGCGATCAGGCTGCGTAACGACAAGCCGGATCTTGAATCCGGCCTCAACCAACCGGTCGAGTGTGGGCACGGCGAAGGGAGGCGTTCCACAAAAAACGAGGTTGAGAGATTGGGGCATTGGGTGATCGGGCGATCGGGTCATCGGGCGATTGAAAATCTCTTTGGCGGTTCGAATGTCGATCACCCGATCACAAAATCATCCGATCACCAGATCTTTCTACCATTCTCCTGCTTTGACCAGCTTGCGGATTTTGCGCTTGATCAGGTCGCGCTTGAGCGCGCTGATATGGCTGATGTATAGCTTGCCGTTGAGGTGATCGGTCTCATGCTGCAAGGCACGGGCCAGTAGGTCGTCGCCGGTCTTTTCGAAAGTCTTTCCGGATAAATCCTGGGCGCGGACAGTGACCACCTGAGGGCGACTGACGTTCTCGCGAAAGTCGGGAATGCTCAAGCAGCCTTCACTCTGCGAATGGCGGCCTTCTTTATGGATGATTTCGGGATTAATGAGAACGAGTTTCGCGTCCGGATCCTCCTTGAACGTTACATCAATGACAGCGATACGGCGTGAGATTCCGATCTGCGGAGCAGCTAAGCCGACACCACGGGCGGCGTACATCGATTCAAACATGTCGTCGATCAGCTTCTTCAGTTCTTCGTCGAAGACCGTGACTCTTTCGGCGGGCTTTTCGAGGACGGGATCTCCGAACTTAACGATGGGATAAATCATCAGTAACTTTCCAGTTGCTTACGGTACCCCTGAAAATTCCGCAAGGTCTCACCCATGGAGTCGCCGCCAAATTTTTCGAGGGCGCACCGGGCCAGAGTAAGAGCAACCATGGCTTCGGCCGCAACTCCGGCGGCTGGGACGACACAAACGTCAGAGCGCTCGTATGCCGCCCGCACCGGTTCGCGGGTGGCGAAATCGACGGACTGAAGCGGACGCCGCAAGGTGGAAATCGGCTTCAAATAGCCGCGCACGCGGATCTCTTCTCCATTGGAAACGCCGCCTTCAATTCCGCCAGCGTTGTTGTGGGTGCGGGTAAAGGCTGTAAAACTGGTGCGGTCACCGTAACCAATTTCATCGTGAACGGCGGAGCCAGGAGAAGCAGCGGCGGCAACGCCGGAGCCGATCTCCACCGCCTTCACCGCTTGCAACGACATAACCGCAGCGGCCAGCAAGGCATCGAGACGCTCATCCCATTGCGCGTACGTGCCCAGCCCGGGTGGAACGCCGTGGGCGACTACCTCGAAGACTCCGCCCAAGGAATCACCTGTCTTGAGTATTTTGTCGACTTCTTCTTTCATGCGTTGCTGAATGTCCACATCAGCACAATTCAGCAGGATTTCGTCTTGTTTGTAAAGCGCGTTAATCTGCTCCCAAGGAACTTCTTTTTGTATCGTCACATTGCCAACGGCAATGACATGGCTGAGGACATCGATGCCAAGCTCGCGCAGGAAGGCTTTGGCGATAGCTCCGATCGCCACTCGAGCGGCCGACTCTCGAGCCGACGCACGCTCCAGAACGTAGCGGGCTTCCGGGAAGTTATATTTCAGGGCTCCTGCCAAATCAGCGTGGCCGGGGCGGGGAGACGCAACTCGCTTGTGACGGGCAGGATCGCCTTCGCCCACAGGCAAAGAGTCCTGCCAGTTTTTCCAGTCTTTGTTTTCGAGTTGGACTGAAATCGGGGAGCCGATGGTCATCCCATGACGCACGCCGGAAAGAATGTGCGCCGTGTCGCGCTCAATTTTCATACGGCCGCCGCGGCCGTAGCCCTGCTGGCGGCGCCAGAGTTCACGGTCCAGAAAGGCTTGCTCCACCTTAAGCCCGGCGGGCAGGCCCGAGAGGAAGGCAACCAGAGCTTCGCCGTGAGATTCTCCGGCGGTAAAATAACGCAGCATAGGTGCTCGATTTTACCTGATGTGGCGACCTCGGAGTGGCTGCCAGTGAAGCAAGCTGTCTCCTGCGGATTTTTCACAGTCACGGTAAGAGGAATGATTGCTACAATAAAGGAGCAGCTTGGTTTTTCATCGTAGAAGTCTTTTTAGCGTCTGCGTCATTTCGCAAAATCACTGAACCAAGCAAGGAGGAGGAACTGTGTGTCCCCCCGCACAGATGCAAATGGAAATGCCGCGAAAAAAGGTTCGCTGCGTCCTCGTACATGATTATGTTCTCTGGCGCCAAGGACTGCGACGTTTGTTGGAGGATGAGCCTGACCTCGAGGTGGTGAGCGAGGCCGGAGATGCGGCCGAATGTCTGCGCAAAGTTTTTGAGTGTCGTCCCGATGTGGTGATCGTGGATGCCGGCGCCTTTGGATTGTCCGCGGCTGAAGCGGAACGGCTGGTCGCGCGGCAGTGGCCCTATACCAAAGTGGTCTTCCTGAGCGAGCAGGAACTCTCCGGTTCCGGCTTCGATGGGTCGCAAACCTTTACGGAATATTCTGCTGCTCGCCAAACCTCCGTGGAACAGCTGGTCAAGATGGTTCGCAGCGTCTGCGGCAGGCTGCATCCGGCCGAGCAACTGCCCCCTGCGGGTGAGCCAGCAGCCGCCCCGGCAGACACTCTGACTTCCCGGGAAATAGAGGTCTTGAAATTGTTGGCGGAAGGGAAAACGGTGCGCCGGGCGGCAACGGATTTGGGTTTGAGCAGCAAGACCGTGGATGCCCACAAGTTCAATCTGATGCGGAAGCTTGGTATCCACAATAAAGCCGAACTGGTGATGTGGGCGATTCAGAAACGAGTAGTAAAAATTCCTGCCTAGCCACTAGGTTGCGCGGTTATGCGCAAGCCTGAACGAGCTCCTGGAGACTGTGAACTTCCAGGTCTGGAGTAGCTTTGGCTGCCTTGACCGCGCCTACGTTCGTTCTTGCCGACGGGCGATTCACCCAAACTGTGGCCAGACCTAGAGATTCCGCCGGAACGACGTCGTGGTAGAGACTTTGCCCGACGTGCAAGAAACGGTTCGCGGGTACACCGATACGGCCCAGCGCGAGTTTGAATATCTTCGATGACGGCTTGTATGCTTGGGCTTGCTGCGCCGTGACCACGTGGCTGAACTCGACACCCAGTTGAGGCTGCGTGCTCGCGAAAAGCTCATCGTCCACGTTAGAAATGATGCATAGCTTAAAGCGCTTCTGCAGTTCGCGGAGCGCCTCGACCGTATCCGACCACGGTTTCCACTCCTTCAGAGAATCAGGCAGAGAGCGGGCTTCCTCGTCTGTGGGAACGAACGCAAGTCTTGCGCCGAACTGCCGCACGACGGATTGCAGGACGTCCCGATAGCTGCAGTATTCGCCGTGCTCCCCGCGAGCTTCGAAATCGCCATAGAGCTGCAGGATTGTAGCGTCGTCTATTCTCTTGCCGTGGGCCGATAGGATGCGACGCATGCAATGAAGAATTCCCTCTTCCCAATTGATCAGCGTGCCGTAACAGTCGAAGGTGAGGATTTCAATCCGGCTGAAGTCGAGCATGAGGAGCAACTCTCTAGAAGCTGACGCTACGATTCGAAACCGGGCAGCGTCGGCGCTTTTTCGCGGGATTCGCTTGCAGGCTCCGTGTCTGCGGCAATTGCCGCAGGGTCTTCGACGGAAGAAACAACCTTAGGCGCCAGAAACTTCGCGCTGTTCAGCAGCGGCCGCCCGAGGGAAGCGTTGTAACTGGTCCAAGGGCTTTCCAGATCGGCCTCGCGCTCGAAGTGAGCGCGCATGGCTTCCATCTTGGAATCCAAATCATCCATGTAGTGCAAAAGTAAGGCTTCCGGAAACATGGGGAGCTTGGGTGAGCCGAATTCGTATTCCCCGTGGTGGCTGATGATGAGATGCTCGACCAGCGTCTTGAGTGTGTCAGGAAACCCCGGAACCAGCGCGAGTTTGGCTTGCAGCATTTCCAGTTCGATTACCATGTGCCCAAGCAATTGGCCGCGTGTGGTGTAGGTGAAGGAGCGATTGTAGGCAAGTTCATGAATCTTGCCGATGTCATGCAGAAAAGCTCCAGTCAGCAGGAGGTCGCGGTTGACTTGGGGATAGTTGCGGCAGACCAGGTCACATGAGCGGAAAAGGGAAACCACATGGTCGAGCAAACCCCCAATATAGGCGTGATGCAGGGTTTTGGCGGCGGGAGCATTGCGATAGGCAGCGGCGATCTCCGGATCAGACATGAAGGCCTGCACCAGGGCCTTCAGGTGAGGATCCTGAAATGAAGCCACAAAATCCGCGAGGGTCTGCCAGAGTTCGTCGATGTTTCTGGGAGTCTTGGGAAGATAGTCCGAGAATTCGATCTCCGATTCGCCCAGCTTCCGCAGTTTGTGGATGGTCAGTTGAAAACGGCTTTTGTACTTGTTGACCAGGCCTTTGACCTTGAGGAAGTCATCCTGCTCGAATACATTGAGCACTTCCTCCACGTTGTCCCACATTTTTGCATCAAGCTGTCCACTGCGGTCGCCAAGGGTTAGGGCGAGGTAGGGCTCACCGGTTTTCTTGGGCTTTATCTGCTTGGAGACTACGACAAAGTTAGAGGTGATGATCTTGTTTTCGTGGCGAACACACTCGCTGATGTAGAAATCCTTCATTCTCTCCATGAGTGTAAACCAGAGGTCGCGAGGGCGCTGAAGCTGGCGAGGGTTTTCAGCTTAGAGTATGCCCAACACCTTCTTTTTCTTTTTCTTCAGATTCTTGGCTTCGGTCTCTTTGGCAGCGGTGGTCTCAATCGGCTTGGTCTGATTGGGGCTGGCGCCGGTATCAGCGTAGCCCTCTTTGATATCGATGTAAGCCTCTTCGCGCAGTTTGGTCAGATAGGCGCGCAGCGCGGGCTGCAGCTTCTCGTAGTAAAGGGCGTCCTGGATTTTGGGCTCAACGTCCTTCATCGGGGGGATGCCAGCCATCTGATGAGCGGTCACCTCCAGGATGACGTAGCCCTGCTTGGTGCGGATCACGTCGGTCACTTCACCGGCCTTCATGGCGAAGGTCTTGTCTTCAAGTTCCTTGGCCAGTGTTCCTCGCTTGAACACGCCGAGATCACCGCCCTGGGCCGCCGAAGGGCCAGCTGAATTTTTCTTGGCTACGTCTTCAAAGCCTGCTCCGGAGCGGATCTGTTTGAGCACATCGTTGGCCTTGGCTTCAGCAGCAGCCAGAGCGGAAGCTTCTTCAGCCTGCTTGGCAGCGTCGTCGGCCGTTTGATTCTTTGCGTCGCCGCCCGAATCGTTGGCAGGCTTGTTGGCGGGTTTCTCCGGCGCGATCAATATCTCGCTGAGCCGGATCGATTCTGGCCGCTCCATCTCCGCCTTATGTTCTTCATAGAATTTCTGCTGCTCGTCGGTGGTAATAGAGAGATGGGACCCGACCTCTTCGCCGATCACCTTCTGGGTGATGATCTGGTTACGCATATTCTGCTTGAAATCCTCGTAGGAAATGCCCTGTGAAGTCGCAGCTTTTTCAAGCTCTTCCATGCTGTCGAGCTTCATGTCCTTGCGCATCTGATCGAGCCGCTTGACGAGGTCGGTGTCGCCCGTGATACCGAGATCCTTGCCCTTCTCGAGGAGCAACTGCTGGTCGATGAGGTCGCGAAGAATGTCTTTCTCGCGCTCGCTAAAAAGCTTGTCGGCGTTGTTTGGATCCTGCTGCCTGACGTCATCTTTAAGCTGATCCTTGCTACGGAGAAACTCCGAGCGAGTAATGATTTGGCTGTTCACCCGCGCCACAATCTCTTCGACAACTTGCCCGGCAGCGAAAGCGGGCATCAGCGAAATGCCGATGAGTATCAAAAGCATTCTTTTCATAAGATTTCCGGTGGGCCGCCACGCTGCCTGGGCTTGCGGGCGAAGGGTGGGCTATGGCCGTTGGGGTATTTTACTACTTCAGGACCGTGAGATACCGCCCGAGATCAGTGTTTTTGATGCGCTGTTCGATTTGGGAGGTTGCAGCGGCACCCGATTAAGCACTCCGCACGAAGGCAAGGTCAGTCATGTCATCCACGACCATGGGCGCACAGGTGAACTCGCCAACCGCACTCAAAATCGACCTGGAAATGGCTTGGGCACTCTGGGAGGTCTGAGCCTGAAGGCGTTCCTTCACGCGTTCCAAGCCGAATTCCAGATCTTCCGCTTTTTCGTCTTTGCAGTGGCCTTCCACCACTCCGCGCGAAACCAGAAGAAGAACTGCACCTTTCTCCAGGCCCACAGTGGGAGCCTCGCAGGTGGCATGGGAGAAAAGGCCAAGCGGCAAGCCGGTTGAGCCTAGTTCGACGACGCCAGTGCTGTCGCGGAGCAGCCCGGGGGTATGTCCGGCGTTGGTGTAGCAGAGAGTGCCGAACTTTTCGTGATAGCAGCCAATGAACGCGGGGCACGAGCAGATACCGTGAGCCGCTTCCATCACGCCGCGGTTGAGACGAAGGCAAAGTTCGGCCATGGCGTCTGATTCGTTGAAGTCGGGGCGCGAAAAAAGGTCGGTTCCGAGTGTACGAAACATCTTCTGGGCGGCCGAGAGAACCATCTGGTTGGTCTCGCGGCGCCCGGCAACGTCGAGCAGGCCAAAGAGGACCCGCTCCGGGCTGACGCGCACGGAATCGTAAAAATCTCCGGCAACTCGTTTCCCGTAAGTGGTTGCGGCGATCTCGGCGCCCTGAATCTTCGGAAACTCGCCCGCAGCTGGCTCCGGGGACGGCAGAGGGTCGGGGACGCGGGACTGGAATAGAGCGCACATTCGACGCGTAGACTCGAAAACCGAAACTAGCACAAGCGCTGACGGTGGGCAAATGAGATGCGGCGTCGGTGGCAGGGCAGTTTGATCCCAAGACGGCTTCTTTGGTTCGGAAGATCCCCTCCCTCCTAAGAAATGAAGCTGTTACTCGCCGTACTTGTCGCTGAGGTATTTGGCGAGGTCAGATTCAAGCTGGCCGTAATCGGAATGAATCGTGGCTCGCAGGGCGGCTTCCGTCGAACTGCCCTCGCTGAGCCGTTGCAGGATCCGCTGGATGTCACCCATGCCATAAGAATCGTTGATGTAGGAAACGGCTGCCAGCGACTCGGCGTAGGCCAGGTAGGCTTGAGGTCCGGAGAAGCGCATGAAGCTTCCTTCCAGCACGTTGAGCGGAATGTTGGTTTGCGCCTTGAAAAGCACGGCTAGTTGGTGCCCATCGCCGCCCAGATATTTTGGTTCGAGAAGCTGAGCAATTCCCTCATGCAGCCAGGGCGGACAGCGGCCGGCGGAGATCTGATTGATGAACGAGTGAGCGAGTTCATGCTTCAGAACCCGGGCCAATTCAGGGGTCACGGAACTCAGGCCGTTGATGGGAATCCGGAGTTTGCCATCGTTGAGCGCTCCCGACCAGGAGGGCGCGCGGGTCACGTCAAAGAAAGCTTGTTCGGTGTAAAGCGTGACCAGAATGTTGTCGTGCGGCGGCGTGCCCAGATCGCGAGCCAGATCGTCGTAATCCGATTCCAGCACGGTGAGGATTTGCTCGCGGAAAGCTTCCGAGGTCTGCTTGCCCTCGTAGTGCAGGACGAAATGGCTGCTCTCGCGCTGGGTGAAATCGGTTTCCGCAGTTTGCTCGCGCTGCGCTTTTGCCAGGTATTGCTGGACGTTGGGATCGGGACGCAATTCCAGGGAACGCTTCCAGGAAGCGACCGCGTCTTTGGTACGGTCGGAAGCCTGCTGGGCATAGCCGAGGACAGTGTAGGCATCGGGCGAATCGGGAGCGGCGCTCACCGCGCGCTGGGCGTAGGTCAGTGCCTGCGAAGGGTTGCCGGTGCGCACCAGCAGAGCGGCATAGTAAGTAAGGACGGTAGAATTTTCGGGTTGAAAGCGGAGAGCAGCGTCGAAATAACGGCGGGCCTGGTCGACGTTTCCGTGTTCGAATTCGAACTTGCCGGCAATGAAATCGGCGGTAGCGCTTAGTTCGGCATTTCCTTTGCCTTCAAGTTTCGCCAAAACGTCGGGATCGACCTTACCATCTTTGATGATTGTCTTCGGCAGATCACCTTCGTTTGCGAGGCTATCGGCTGGGACGAAGGCGGGAAGGTCTCCGACACTCCGAGTTGCGGAGGACGCAGCGCTGGCGGGCATGCCGCCGGCCTCGACCCGGTCTACCGAGCTTTTAGGAATTGCATAGCTATCGTCCCCGACTTCATATTCGTAGTGGTTGCCTTTTTGCTGAACATGATCGGCGAGGATGGTGCGGCCGTTCTTCAGGTAGATTGTGTCAGCCGATGCCGCGGCGGCGACAAACACTGTCATTATTGCGAATCTAGTGACACGAGGCCCCATTGAAGCGCATTCTAGCAACCGTGAGCGTTAACCCCTACGTAACGAAGGTACTGGATTTGCTGTGTCGAATTGGCATCACGCTAGCGGTTGGCCTGGCGCTCTTGCCATGTGGCCGCGCGAACGGCGATCAGTCGCCGTCCGCACAGATTCACCAGCCTGGACCCGCCGAATCGCTCTACCTGCAATTGAGTAGTGTCGGCCTCGATCCGGCACGGGTGTTTAAGGTCCGGGGCAGTTCACTGGATCGCGGGCCGATTCATATCAGCATGGAGGACGGCACGATAGCCTTTACACGAGATGTCATGGGCAGGACGACAGGGGCATTTTTTGAGGGCGATGGTGAAGTGCTCCTGCTCCCGCCGAATGAAGTGGAACGAAAATCAATGAGCCTGTTTACGGGAATGGCAATTCTTGAGGAGCGCTTCTCGACGGCTTACTTTCGCTTTAACGACAACACAGTGGCTGAACTCCGGCCCGGCCTCCGGGCGCCGGACGACGCAAAGACGTTCGTCACTCAATGGGACGAAACCGCACGCAATCTAGCGCCAGGCGATGCCATGAGATTGCTCGCGGATTTCAGCGAGATGCTGCCCGACGCGGATGGAGCAGCTTCCGAGAACTCACTTCACGCGAGCAAGAACGAGCCGGCGAATCGGATGCTCCGCGCGAGATTGCAAGGCAACACGTTGGGTGTCTTTGACGTGGTTTTCGATGCGAATGCGGGAGAACAGATCGAGGCCGGACAGGCTAAAGCGGCAGCCGACGGAACCGTGTACTACGACGTTTGGACCTCGTTTTCGATTGTTGACGCTGGCCCGAAACGACCACCTCTCGGCCAGACTCAACAGGTTCTGCCGGCCGAAACAGAAACTCGTGACGATCCAATTTTCGTTCGAAGTTACGTCGTTGACGCAGAGGTTCGTCCTCCCAAGGAACTAAGCGCAAAAGTTGCGGTGAATCTCGACGTGTTACACGATGGCTCGCGTTTTCTGGCCTTCGAATTGTCGCGCTATCTGAAGATTCAAAGCGTAGAAGCCGACGGACGAAGCGTCGAATTTATTCAGAATCCGGCGGTGGAGGGTACGCGGTTGGCCCGCAGTGGCAATGACATGGTCGGGTTGATTCTGCCCCAGCCCGTAAGAAAAGGACAGAAGATCAGACTGCGCTTTGTTTACGGCGGAGAAGTGTTGGCCGAGGCAGGAAAGGGCCTGCTTTACGTGGGGGCGCGTGGAAATTGGTATCCCAACCGCGGGCTGGTGATGTCCGATTTTGATCTTACCTTCCATTACCCTCCCGGTTGGACACTGGTCGCGACGGGCAGGCCGGAGCCCGCGGCACGAGATGCCATCAGAGAGGCGCAGGACGCTACGAAAGGCGCTGAAGACGAACAAATGGCCCGGTGGGTTTCAGAACGGCCGATTCCGGTGGCTGGATTCGATCTGGGCAAGTATGTTCGGGCTACCGCGCAGGCTGGCGATGTCAACGTAGACACCTATGCCACGATCGGTGTAGAACGCAACTTTCCAACCCCCTCCCAACGGGATGAAATCATCCCGGACCCGGGACCCTCGCGGAACAAACTTCCTGTGCCTGCGATTGCAGCACTCGCACCGTCGCCGGCAAGGAACGCTGCGGCAGTCGCAGACCTGACCGCCCAGGCGATTCGTTATTATGCCTCGCGTTTTGGGCCGTATCCTTACAGCAAGCTGGCCCTCACCCAGTTGCCGGGGCGGGAGAGTCAAGGTTGGCCGGGATTGATCTTCCTTTCTTCCTTCGCTTTCCTGACCCAAGAAGAGCGTCGGGAACTCCACGTGGGCACCGTGCAGGAATTAATGGATCAGCAGGTTCCCGCGCATGAAGCGGCACATCAGTGGTGGGGCGACCTGATTACCTGGAGATCGTACCGCGACCAGTGGCTTTCTGAAGGGCTGGCAAACTATTCGGCAATGATGATTTTGCAGGAAAAGAATCCCACTGCGTTCCGGCAAATCATGCAGAAATATCGTGAAGATCTGGTCCAGAAAGACAAAGACGGCAATGTGCGCAAGGATGCTGGACCCGTCACCCTAGGCAGCCGGCTGCTGTCATCGCATTTCCCGCAAGGATACGAAGCCATCAGCTATGGCAGAGGCACTTGGCTTTTTCACATGTTGCGCTCGATGCTGGAAGATGCAGCCATCGAGGCGGATCGCAAAGAACCAGCGCAGCATAAAACAGAGGAGCCCTTTGTGCGGTCCCTCCGCAAACTTCGCGAGCGCTACGAGGGGAAAGCGATCACCACTCGCGAGCTTCTGGACGTGTTTGCGGAGGACCTGCCACCATCGTTGCGATACGAGGATAAATCTTCCCTCGACTGGTTCTTCGAAGGTTGGGTCAACGGCACGTCGCTGCCGAAGCTAGAGTTGCAGAGCGTGAAGTTCACGGCGACACCACACGGCGTATCCGCGAATGGGATTATTCGACAGGTAGATGCCGAAGAGAATCTGGTAACATCCGTCCCGATCTACGCATTGGTATCCGGGAGGGCCCCGGTGTTGCTTGGCCGCGTCTTTGCAGATGGCGAGGAGAGTCGGTTTCACTTATCCGCACCCGTCGGAACCCATAAACTCTTACTGGATCCGAACGGAACCATTCTTACCGCTCCGAAGTAGCTCAGCGAGCAGTTCGTGCGTTCCAAATCGGAACCAAAGTGAACCCATGATCCCGGAAACGGCACTGTTTTACTGACCGGCTACCTCAATCGCGGTGCCCCCAGAAGAGTAAGTCACTGGTTTTGCGATGGATGTGACTGCGACGGGATCAGTTGGAGATGGCAACTGATCTGCTGTAGAGGAAACGTTGTTCAGGAGCAAAACGCGTTGGACTCTCGTGCGGAATGGATCGAATCGTGCCCCGGCGACGAAGCGGCGAATTCGTCAGAGGTTAGAACGTTGGCAGTTGCAGAAGCAATCATCGGCGCTTCCTCGGCGCTTTCATCTCTGCGGGGCCACGAGACAATTCTTCTGGTTGAAGATGATGCATTTGTGAGCAAGGCAACGGCCGAAGCGCTGGAGTCGGGTGGATATCGGGTATTGACCGCGGAGAGCAGCACCTCGGCGTTACGGCCTCACTGCGGATATTCTGAGCCGGTGGATTTGCTCCTTGCCGACGTCGTGATACCGGGGACTAACGGCTACGAACTCGCCAGGGAGCTTAAGTTTTTGTACCCCGAAGTCCGCGTCCTGCTGATGAGTGGCCATGCGGAGCAATTTACTTCGGGTGAACTGCCACCACATCGCGAGTAGTACATGGCGAAGCCGTTCTCCATTCCGACGCTATTGAAAAGGGTTCGTGAGGTGTTGGACGGTAGGCGCTTCAATGTTGGGGCATCCGCTTAGCCTGCGCTAGCCTTGCGGTAGCGCGTGGCTTGCAAGATTTCATGGGGAATCTGCGACAGTGGCACCACGCGATCGAGGATTCCCATTTCCGCGCAGGTACGAGGCATGCCATAAACCGCGGAACTTTGTTCATCCTGACCTAACGTGAACCCGCCCTCCCGATGAATCGCATTCATTCCTCGCGCTCCGTCAGATCCCATGCCCGTCAGGATAATGCCCATGGCCAGGGAGCGAAAAGAGGACGCAGCTGATTGCATCAAGACATCAACTGAGGGAATGTGCAATTGATTCTCCGGTTTGCTGGAAAGACAAATCAAAGTCCGCGAACTGGTGCGGTCCACCGTCAGATGAGTTCCAGATGGAGCAATGTAAACCACCCCGGGTAGAACGGTCTCGCCGTTTGCTGCCTCGCAAACTGAAATCGAGCACAGTTTGTTCAGCCTCTGCGCAAACGGCGCCGTGAATCCTGACGGCAGGTGTTGGACGATGAGAATTGGAACCGGGAGGTCCGCGGGAAGTGCGGGGAGAATGTCCTGCAAGGCCTTCGGTCCTCCGGTCGAGGTGCCGATAACGACGATTGATGGACTAGAGGAGGAAACCTCGCGTCTTGGCGGAAGCGCTGACTGAGGAGGCTTGCGGATGATAACTTGCGGCTCCGGGAGGCGGATCGACTCCGCCGCCGATTTGATCTTGGCGATCAAGTCTTCACGCAGATGAAGAATGTCAAGGGACGCGGATGAAAGTTGTTTGGGCACATAATCGTCGGCTCCGGTGTCGAGACATTGCACCCGATCCTCGACGCGGCTTCGCAGCGTCAACACCAGCACCGGCATACTCGGCCTGCGCAGCCGCAAGTGGCGCAACACGGCCACTCCATCCAGGCGAGGCAGACCCAGGTCAAGAATGACTAGATCGTATTCGGTCTCGCTTCCCATCGCCCGCGCTTGTTCTCCATCCTCGGCCACATCGACAGCGTAGTGTTCTGCTTGCAACCCTTGGCGCACAAAACCCGCCAGGGCAGCATCATCTTCGGCAATCAGAATTCGCATAAGGAGGCCTTAATCACAACCCGATTCTAGTTAGAAATTGCTCAAGCGCGACCGAAACCATATAGGCACGAAGGTTCGCACTTCCGAAAATAGAGCGTCTTGTCAAAACGGGAAGGAAAAACAAAGGCAAATTGTTTGCCATGTCGATTGAGCGCCCCGGCAGAACCTTTCCACTGACCTGCATTCGTTCCCCTGACGCCGAAATTTCGCATATCATCAACACTTTAGACGGAGTCTGAGATTCGTTTGGTCAAGCTCGACAAAACAACCGTTGCGGCCATGCTAGCCGGCATGTGCACGTTCCTCAATGTCTACTGCACGCAGCCGTTGCTGCCGCTGCTGCGACAAACTTTTCATGTTTCCGAACTGAGGGTCAGTCTTACCGTTAGCGCAACGATTTTTGCCACGGCTCTCACCGCGCCGTTCATCGGCATGATCGCCGAGCGGCGCGGACGCAAAAATGTAATTGTCCCCTCGTTGTTCTTGTTAGCCGTTCCGACTGCTCTCGCAGCGACTTCCGGCAGTTTGCGCGCGCTCATCTTCTGGCGCTTCGCCCAAGGTGTGTTCGTGCCGGGAGTTATCGCCGTCATGCTCGCTTACGTGAATGAAGAATGGGCGGGACGCGGCGTGGGAAAGGCTATGTCCTCTTACGTGACGGGAACGGTGATTGGCGGATTTCTGGGGCGATTTATCGCCGGAGTCAGCGCCACGCACTGGCATTGGCGGGCGACATTTCTGGTGCTCGCCGCTCTCGACTTGATTGGCGCGTTTATGGTCCGGGCCTGGCTTCCCCGGGCCAAGAATTTTGTGCGCGCCGAGGATCTCTGGCAGGTTTTAAATCATGCCAAGGAGCATCTGCGCAATCCGCGACTACTGGCCAACTTTGGCATGGGCGCCACCATTCTCTTCGCCCTAGTGGGATGCTTTACCTACGCCAACTTCTACTTGGCCGCCGCGCCTTTTCGTCTGAACTCGGCCGAACTCGGCAGCATCTTCTTTGTCTATTTACTCGGGGCGGTGATCACGCCACAGTCGGGCCGATTCCTCGACCGCTTCGGCTTCCGCCGAACGTCCATTCTGTACTGCGTCATGATGATCGCGGGACTTCTGCTCACCTTGATCAGATCGCTGCCCATCGTGATCGTTGGCCTCGCCATCTTTTCTTCGGGAGTGTTCGTGGCGCAGGCTGCGGCCACTGTGGAAACAGGTGCGATTGCGGGGCACGCACGATCCTCTGCCGCTGGACTCTATGTAACGTTCTATTACCTGGGAGGAAGTCTGGGCGCAACGTTAACCGATTGGTTCTGGCGCTCGGCAGCGTGGCCGGGTTGCGTTGCAATCTTAGGAGTGGTTTCTCTGGTAAGTTTGTGGCTGGCCCGAATCAGCAGCCGATCCACGGATCAGCTCGACTCCACCGAAATCGAATTAGTCGGAGATTGAAACTTAAGTCCGCTCCGAACCCTTCCGGTCAATTACTCCTGACCTCACGCGCGGCGATAATCGAAGGACGAATGTCGAGGCTCTGCTCGCGCATTTACTGTTCGAGCTCCCGCCAGAATGATGATCGCCTGGATGAAACTCCGATGAAGTCCCTGTTTACTCCAGCTATCTGGATTGCGGCGGTTGCCATCCTGCTGCACACCGGCCTGGTGACGCCAAGTGCCGCGTTCATCACCTTTGCTCTATATGGGACTCTCATCGCAGGCCTTCTGATCGCCTGGAGGTTCCACTCCAGCCGCATCTTCTTTGCCCTGCTGGTCCTGTTCCTCGCCGAACGCACCATCTCCTATTTTTCTTCCGGTCATATCGCCAGCGCCGGACCGGGTGGCGTTGCGATCGCAGTAGTGGGCATCCTCTTACCGCTGAACTTTGTTCTCCTGTCGCTGGCACAGGAAAAGGGATTTACCGTCTCCAACATCGCGTCTCCCGCCTTGTTGCTGTTCGTCGAGTCCGTGGTTGTTGCCGTACTTTGCCGGACGGACTCGCTGGCCACGAATGCTGGACATGCCTCGCACCATTCTCTGCCTCCGCAGCCTTTGCCTTTCGCCACGTTGATCACATTCGCTCTCGCTGCCGTTGTGCTCCTGATTCGATTCGCGCTCTTCCGCAAGCCAACGGAGAGCGGACTGTTCTGGGCTATGGCCGCCTCATTCCTGGCTCTCCGCTTCGGAGGCGCGGGACGGATATCGTCTGCTTATTTCGCCACGGCCGCGTTCGTTCTGGCGGTGTCCATGGTCGAAACTTCCTACATGCTCGCGTATCACGATGAGCTGACGACGTTGCCTTCACGCCGGGCCTTTCACGCGGCGCTGCTTCGCCTGCAGCTACCGTATTCGATTGCGATGGTCGACATCGATCACTTCAAGCGATGCAACGACACTTATGGCCATGACACGGGGGATCAGGTGCTTTGCATGGTCGCAGGGAGACTGGCGCGCGTAACGGGAGGAGGACAAGCATACCGTTGCGGCGGAGAAGAATTCGCCATTATCTTCCCCGGCAAAACCGCCGAAGAGATTTTGGATCACCTGGAAAAATTGCGCAGCGACATTGAAGCCAGCAGCTTTCGGCTCCGGGGAAAAGATCGCCGGCAAGAGTCGCGTGGCCACGACCGTCGAAACGCACGCACGCGTGCTCGGTCGCAAACCGGCCACGCTATCCGCCAATTGTCTCGTCCGACCTCGCCCACGGAACTCTCAGTGACAGCTAGCATCGGCGTGGCAAGTTACAGCCAGGAATATTCATCAGCTGAAGAGGTCATTCAGGCGGCGGATAAAGCGCTGTACCGCGCAAAAGCCGCGGGACGCAACCGAGTGGAGGTTGCCTCCTCTGGCAGGCGACGGACTCGCAGTAAAACCGCCAGCATTGTGTAGCGATCCGTGAGGTTTAAGGCGCGCTTCGCCAGAGGCCCATTCAACAGGGTAGGAACGTCGAGCCCGGGCGTCATCTTAGGGCGGAAAACCATGACGAATCCGGGCTCGTACGTTTTCGCAAGCACCACAGGCCGTGCGGTCAGCCCGCGGTTTTAGGTGGAGTCGAGTTTTTCCGTCCGCTGTCCGCGCAGGCAGGACACTTCATTCGGATAAACGCGATGCCCTCGGACTTTCCACTGATGTCCACAGGCTTGGCAACATATCCGGTACCGCCGCAACGCGGACAGTCCTTCGGATCCACTCATCCCCCTCAGTTGCGATGAGTTTGTCACCAAATTTCCCTCGCGTTGCTAGAAAGTGAATTGTGTTACGAAACACGAACAGGCGAGGAAACTCGAGGGGCAGCAAGCTATGAGCAACGAGCACAGTTGGGTTAGCAGTGGGAACCGTACGGATTTCAAGAAACCGCGATCGATTCCACGCCCAACGTGGCCAAGACGATGTCTTCATTCGATGACAAGCCGCTCACCGCGATGGCTCCCACCACTTCTCCATTTTTCCACACCGGAACCCCGCCGCCCCAGCCTACATATTGCGGATCGCCATAGTAAGCGATGTCGTGACCCTTTTCCGGGTTCCTAACCTTCTCCCCGATTTCCTTTGTCGGCTTGCGCTCACGAGCTGCGGTCCAAGCTTTATTGATGGCCACGCGGATGGAGGAGACGGGAGCACCGTCCATGCGGGCGAGACAGATGAGATCGCCATGCGAATCGGCGACAGCTACAACCACGGCCTTCTGCATCTGCGAAGCTTTGTCGACGATCAGCTCGAGAGCGCGCTTAGCCTCGGAGTAGTCGATGGAGTGGAGGGTTCTCATAGATGGGGTGAAAATAACAGCCGATCTGGACTGATCTCAAAAAGCAATGCTGGCCGAAGCCAGCATTGGGATGGAACAGAAATTGTTGTCCGGGCCAGGAGCGATTTCCTAGCCCGGAGAACTCGTTAGAAAACAAATTTCAGAGCAAACTGAACCAACCGTTCCGGCGAGGCGACGCCGCCCTGAATAGTTGAGTTGATCACGCCGATTGCGCCTGTATTGCAAGGTTCGCCAGGTCCTGCAATGTTACTGCCGCATCCGGTCGCTGGCTGGGAGAAGTACGGATGGTTGAAGATGTTGAAGAACTCCGTACGGAACTCGACGCCGAGCCTCTCATTAACCTTGGTTCTCTTGAAGATGGCGAAGTCAAAGTTATTGATTCCAGGCCCGCGAAGTGTGGGATCGACCCGGGACTCAGTACCCGGACCGTAATCCGGTGGGGTCACGAAGCAAGCCGTGTTAAACCAATTCGTGATGTGGCCGCCGCCAGTCTTCTTGTCGCAACCGGGAACCACGTCAGGCCGAATGTTGCCGACTCCGACATTTGCTGCCTCCAGCGGGGTCGAACCAGAGTAGCTGATCTTCAGCGGGAAGCCGCGTTGGAACGTCGTGATACCGTTCACGCCCCAGCCGGATACTGCGCCGTTGACGATTCCGCTAAAGTTATTGGCGAAGGCCTTCCCATGGCCGAAAGGAAGATCGAGGACGTAACTGATCACGAGGCGTTGGGAAATGTCCTGCGCGGAGAGTGACTTTTCGCCTTTTAGGTTGTCCCAGTCCTGCACGCCGGGAACCCCGCCCGTGGGCCCTTCGAGCCAACTCGTCAGAGTGTCCGTGTTGCTGAGGAGCTTGGCATTGGTGTAGGCAACCAGTAACGTCCCACCGCCCTGAAACCGGCGAGTTACTGTAGCTTGCAAGGAGTTGTAAGTGCTGCTGCAGCATCCGAAACCGGCCAACTGTACCTGGTTGTATTGCGGATAGGGGCGCTCCAGTTGTCCCGCCGCAACCGTAGCTGCATTCAAGGACGGATTGGGATTGGTGCCTGCCATTGGGTTGGCAACCTGCGTGGTGAGCGCAGTTCCTTGGGACCATAAACTGTCAGGAAGCTGGTTAACCTGGGTCTGATACTGTTCTAAATGAACACCGTGCGAGCCCGCGTAAGCTACATCGGCAAAGAAGCCGGCGGGGAGCTGGCGCTGGATGTCGAAATTCCATTGCTGGACATAGCCCCATTGCGGATTGCCATGACCGGTGGTCCCGTAGTACGGAGCCAGGTTCGGGCTTGCGGTGAAGAGTGCAAAACTCGACACGTTGGCAGCAAATGGAGCCAGGGTCCCTGCGAGGGGTGCGAAGTTGCGTCCGGGTGGCGGAAGGATTCCAGAATTCCCGAAAGGACCCGACTGTGTGCAGCCGAAGTTGTTTGGTCCTCTCAAGCCGATCACCGAGCCGGTCGCGTTATATGAGCAATCGTCGCCGTCCAGCATAGCCGCCGGAGTGATGAAGGAGTCATTGGTAGCATGGAGCGGCGTGCTGGCAAGATTCACAAAATCGTTGTCGGGGTTGAGTCCGAACGAGACGTAGTTGGGAATGTAAAAGATGCCGTAGCCGCCGCGGATGACAGTTTTCGGATCCGCAGCGTAGGCAAAGCCAAGCCGGGGCGAGAACGCCTTCTTGTCCATCGGGATGTTGTTCTTGCTGGAGTTGCGGCCAGTTCCAACGAGGAAGGCATCACCTTGGCAAGGAGATCCAATCGTTCCACCGCAGCCAGTAGCCGTAGCATTTGTAGCCAACGGATCCCAATAGGATAGCCGGCCATAGGCGTCAGACCACGTGCCCTGCAACTCGTAGCGAAGACCCAAGTTAATAGTCAACTTCGGGGTCAGGTGCCAGGTATCGTCCGCATACAAGGCGCGATAGACCTGAGAGCCCTTGGTCTGGGCGGGAACCTGTGCCACGCCTTCTGTCTGGTTGACGAAGCTGCCCTCATTTTGCGAAAGGCCGAGCAGGAAGTCGGCGAATGCGAAATTGGGATTGGTGACCAGATTTGCGCCTCCAGCTGCGGTTGTCCAGTTTCCTCCGAAGGCGAAGGCGCCGCTGGCGATGTTGGTCTGGAAGTAGTTATCGAGGCCCCACTCGATCTGGGCGCCAACCTGAATGGTGTGCTTGCCTCGGATCAAGGTGAACGCCGGGCTTAGGTTGTATTGCGTATTGTGATCGCCGATAGCGCTGTTGCCTTGCGACTTTCCAACATCGTTGGGGAACGGGAAGGCCGGGGTCGGCGGAGTTCGCATGGAGTTCCCCGGGGAATTGTAGGTTGCCGGCCACCCCAAGGTCGTCAGATCAAAGCCGGAGAGAATCGGTTGCCGCCCATAAACGAAACGACTCGCCGCGATGTTCACATCGAGAATAGTTGTGGGTGTGAACGTGTGGTTCACGCCGATAGCGAGCAGCTTGCTGTGATATTTCTCCGCGCAGCGGTCGAGGCAGAGGCCAGTTCCGAAGGGATTCACCGGCAAATCAGTTAATCCGAAATAGGAAAACCTGCCGAAGATGCGGGTGTTGCTTCCAATGTTCTGATCGCCGCGCGCGACGAACTCGTTGGTATTACCGCCAGCTGGGGCCGCGCTCAAAAAATTATTTACGTCACTGTTGGTGAGGGTTGGCGCCGGGAAATAGGTCTTCCACAATACCTGGGTGGCCGTGCTAAATTCCGAACTGGGAATCTGATTGTTCGGGTAAGGGTGCGCTGTGCGGTCCCCTGACGCGGTCGCTCCATAGGGATCGTAAAGCTGCCCAGCCGGATTGCTGCAGAGGCCGCCGTTGAAAGTGCCACCCGCGCCTCCGTTGGCAACTGGCAAAGTGCAAAGCGAGGAGAAGTCCCCAGTGAGCATGGCGGTCTGAGGAACGGTAGTCGTAAAGGGAGAGCCGGTGCGCTGGCGGTATTGCTCCCAGCTGACGTAAAAGAATGTCTTATCCTTAATGACAGGTCCGCCCACCTGGAACCCATACTGGTTCTGAGTCCACGGTGGAGGAGTGTTCTTATCGCCGGCAGCTATCTCCGACGCCTTGTTAAAGTATTCGTTCGCATTCAGCACTTTGTTACGGAAATATTCGTAGCCGGATCCGTGAAAACTGTTGGTGCCGGATTTGGTGCTGAGGTTCACAACGCCACCCGAGAACTTGCCCCATTCAGCACCGAGGTTGCTATATTGAACTTTGAACTCGCCGACTGAGTCTTGGGTGGGAATGACGATCGGCAGGTTGATGTAGCCAATGTTCAGGGGTTGACCATCTAGATACTGCGCACCTTGATTAGCGAATGAACCGCCGATCTGGTAGTTGCCCCAGCTAAAAGGGTTCTGGCCCACGGGCGACCCGCCGGATCCGCCTTGCGCCACCGCGCCAGGGGAGACGGTGATCAAGTTGAAGATATTGCGGCCATTCAACGGAAGCTCGTTGGCTTTGCGCTCGTCAACGACTTGCCCGAGAGAAGAGGTCTCAGCTTGCAATAGGGGCGTTTCCGCTGTCACTTCCACAATTTGGCTGACCTCGCCGACCTGAAGCTGGGCAACGATGTGGGTGTCTTGCTGAACCTGGACCGTGACATCGCTGCGGACAAAGTGCTTAAACCCTTGCTTTTCCACGTCGACCCGGTACTGGCCGGGGAACTGATTCACAAACGTGAAAAGCCCGTCACTGCCGCTGGACTGCGTACGCTTGTCTGACGTGCCCAGGTTGGTCAACGTCACCTTGGCATCCGTGACGATGGCCCCCGAAGTATCGGTAACCGATCCGGAGACCGAACCGTAGGTGCTTTGGCCGTAGAGAGAGAGCGAAGTAGCGATAAGCAGGCTTAACGAAACAAGCAGCGTGAAGAGTTTGCGACTTGGCATGGGTAGCTCTTTCCGGTGCGGAAATTTCCTAAATGTGATTGCGCCCGGATTCTTGAACAGCGGGACAACCGTTGTCAAGAATAAAATGCATGATTCCCATTTGAATAAACGTTAACCCTCCCAAACGGTGGTATGCTTGCGCCGTCATGCCCGTGACCATGATGGACATCGCGAGAGATGTCAAAGTATCCGTGGTCACAGTGTCGAAGGTGCTGCGGAATCAAGGCCGGATCAGCGAAGCGACGCGGCAGCGCGTTTTGCGGCGCGCAAAAGAACTCAATTATCAGATGAACTGGGTGGCGCGCAGTCTGGTGACCAGGCGCACATACACCATAGGTTTGTTGCTGCCCGAGTTTGCCCATCCCTTTTTTGGCGAGATTGCGCGCTCGGTCGCCAACACCGTGCGGCCACATGGCTATCACGTTGTAATTTCATCGTTTGAAGAGGATCCTGAGTTGGAAGCGAGCGAAGCAGACTCATTGCTGGCTCGCCAAGTAGATGGCTTGATTATTGCTTCGTCGCAATCGCCGCATCACCTGACAATGTTCAAGCGAGCGAGAGAGCGTAACACGCCATATGTTCTGATTGACCGCCCCATCAGCGGGTTGCGGGCCTGCTTCGTCGGAGTCGATAACCGCGCGATCGGCATCCTGGCAACCGAGCATCTGATTGCGCGGGGCTGCTGCCGGGTAGCCCATCTGCGCGGTCCCGAAATCGGAATTGCAGACGAACGATTGGCAGGGTATCGCCGTGCGCTAAAGCGGCACGGATTTCGTGCAAACTCCTATTACGTTATCGCGGGTGGGCGTGGAGACGACACGGGGTACGAAGGGATGCGCGAGCTGTTGGGAACGCGCCCGCTACCAGACGGAGTTTTTTGTTTCAATGACCCGGTTGCAATAGGAGCAATGAAGGCAATTTTGGAGGCAGGGCTGACGCTGCCCGACGATATTGCAATGGTTGGTGCCGGCAACGTCCGCTATTCCGACGTCCTTGCCGTACCGCTGACTACGATCGACCAGGGAACCTGCAAAATCGGTGTGCTGGCGGCCGAGCTTTTGATTGCGCGAATCGCGTCAAAGCGCTCTTTGCGGCCGCAAAAAATTCTGATTCCGCCGAAACTCGTGGAGCGTGCCTCGACGTGGCGCAAGCTGTAGCCTGTAGACAACAGAGATGACCCCGGCGAGAGGTAGGCTGTCGGAAGAAGCCCTTGGACGACGGTGCGGAGTTTTCGCTTACGCGATATGCTTTTCAATTGAAGGAATCCTGAGTTGCCGAACCCTGTGTTTCGCGTATTCTGCGCCCTCACCATCATGCTGTTAGCGGCTGGCGCCGCGGCTCCGATCTTCGAGGTCAAACTGCCACTCGGGTTGGATTTCACCCTGCAAAATTCTCCCACTCCGCAGAAATATTTGATCGAGACCATGTCCGGCGGCGTCGCTCTCCTCGATTACAACAACGACGGATTGCTGGATATTTTTCTGGTGAACGGCGGGCGAATCACGAGCCCCATGCAAACTCCGGAGAACTTCGATCGGCACGATCCCAAGTACTGGAATCGTCTCTACCGGCAGAATAAGGATGGAAGCTTCACCGATGTGACCCAGCAAGCTGGACTCGCGAATATAGCTGACGGGGATTACGGCATGGGAGTTGCCGTGGGCGACTACGATAACGACGGCTACCCGGACATCTACGTCACCAATTACGGGAAAAATATTCTGTATCACAACAATGGGGACGGCACCTTCACCGATGTGACTGCGAAGGCGGGAGTTGCCGCGGGAGGCTGGTCAGTGTCCGCGGGATTCGTCGACTACGATAACGACGGCAAGCTTGATCTCTTCGTTACACGTTACATGGAGTGGGACACGAAACATAATAAGGACTGCGGCGGCAACTACCATACTTACTGTCCGCCAGAAGAATTCCCGGCGACGACCAACATTCTGTATCACAACAATGGCGACGGCACTTTCACCGATGTAAGCCAGCGCTCCGGCATTGCGGCGAAGAAGGGGCGCGCATTGGGGCTAGGGTTCGCGGACTATGATGGCGACGGATTCACTGACATCTTTGTTTCGAACGATGGCATGCAGCAGTATCTGTATCACAACAATGGCAACGGCACTTTCAGCGAAGTCGGACTGGAAGCCGGTGCGGCGCTTTCCGAGGATGGACGGCGAATGTCGGGCATGGGCGTAGTTTTTCAAGATTATGACAACGATGGCCGGCCCGATATTATGGTGACGCTGCTGCCCCGGGAAATTTACGGCGTCTACCACAACGACGGTGACGGTTCGTTCACCTATCGCAGTCTCGAAACTGGACTGGGCGCGCTCACTAGTGGAAGTTCAGGCTGGAGTTTTGGCCTGGAGGATTTTGACAATGACGGATGGAAAGACCTGTTCGTCGCGCAAGCTCATGTGTTGGACAACGTGGAGAACATCGATCCTTCGCTTCACTATCTCCAGTTGCCGCTGGTGGCTTTAAATCATAATGGACGGTTCGAGAGCGTCGATTCAGGAAGTACAGTGCCAGTAGCCGCGCGTGGCGCCGCATTCGGAGACTTGAATAATGATGGATGGCAGGACGTGGTGGTGACCACACTGGGTGGCCATCCTCAAGTATTTTTCAACCATGGCGGCAAGGCGCACTGGCTAACCATTACCCTGCGCGGTACTCGCAGCAACCGCGATGGATTCGGCGCCCGGGTGCAGGTAAATGGACAGACACGATTTGCCACGTCAACCTGCGGTTACCTTTCGGCCAGCGATAAGCGCCTTCATTTCGGGCTGGGCAGCGCTGAGAAAGCGAAAGTAGAAATCGCATGGCCCTCGGGCACACACCAAATTTTGAATGAGGTCTCAGCCGACCAGTTCTTAGAGGTCCGCGAACCGGAGAAGCCATGATCCGCGCTACCTTATTACTGTGGCTCGCCTGGCAGATCGCATCGCCTCAAGCCGCCGAGCACATGCAAGCGGGAATCGCCGCGGATAAAGAACGGAAGTTCGATGTCGCGGTCACGGAGTTTAAAAAGGTGACGGACTTGGATCCGTCATTCGCGGACGGCTTCATCAGCCTCGGCCAGGCTTACATGGAGAGCGGTGACTACGGCTCTGCGATCTCGCCGCTCAAACATGCGCTGGAACTGAACGCAGATCTTATTCCGGCTCATCAGTTGCTTGGATACGCGCTACTGTCGCAAGGATATGCCGACAAGGCAATTCCACACTTGCAACGCGCCCCCGACAAAACGGCATTGGGCATCGCGCAAATCCAAACTGGACAACTGCCGGAAGCGGTAAAGAACCTCGAAGCTGCGCTGGCCGAGCGCCCCAACGATCCCGATCTCCTCTATTACCTTGGCCGCGCCAGCGGCCTGCTCGCGAAACAATCCGTCGACACCTTGCTCGCCGCGTATCCTGACTCCGCCCGCGCGCACCAGGCCATGGCGGAAAACTATTTCGTTCTGCGACGAATGGAGGATTCGGAAAAGGAATACCAGGAAGCGTTGCGTCTGCGCCCAGGCTTGCCCGAAGCTCACCTGGCGCTCGGCGAGGTGTATGCTGGCGCTTTCCAATGGCCCAAGGCGGAAGAACAGTTTCGCATCCAGGTGAACATGCAACCGGGAAACGCCGAAGCGGCTTATCGACTGGGAGAGGCGTTGCTCGAACAGGGCAAAGCCCATGAAGCGAGAGCAGAACTCTTGCGCGCCGATCGGTTATTGCCCGACATGCCGGAGACGCTCTATTCGCTTGGGAAGGCCGCCTCGCTTGAAAGTGACCCCGCTGCCGCCGAGAAGGCGTGGACCAAACTTCTTTCTATCGAGAAACAAAGCGCGCTGGCGGCGCAGGCTCATTTCGGATTGGCGGGAATCTATCGCAAACAGGGGAAGACGGCCGAGGCCAAGCGCGAAATGCAGGAGTTCGAGAAGTTACAGAACAGTTCGGCGCAGCCTTCCGGGCAGGCAGATTCGCAGCACTAGAATTACTTATAACTTGAGACAGGAGCACCTTAATATGGAACCATCACGGCTTCGCGACCTATCACCTACCGCAATCTGTCTTCTCAGTTGTTTTCTCTTGATTACTCTGGCCACAAAGCCTTCACACGCGGCCGAGCCTTCCGCGCGAACCATTGATTCTGGCTGGCAGTTTCGGGCCGTCGCCAATACTGATCGGGCTGACGTCAAGGAATGGCATCCCGCTCATGTCCCCGGAGTCGTGCAAACTGATCTGCTGAATAGCAAACTCATTCCTGACCCGTTCGATCGCGACAATGAATTTCATCTTCAGTGGATCGGCCTGGCGGACTGGGAATATCAAACTACGTTCCAGGTTGATGCCGCCACTCAGGCTCACGATCATATTGACCTGGTTTTCGACGGATTGGATACATTCGCCGACGTCTATCTTAACGATCAGTCTGTTCTGCATGCCGATAACATGTTCCGCCGCTGGCGAGTTCCAGCAAAGGCGATGTTGAAGTCCGGGCCGAACACTCTACGGATCGTATTTCATTCGGCTGTGGAGAAGATGATTCCCTACGCCAAATCCCAGCCCTTCATTTTGCCCTCCATCTCTACGCACAATTACGGAAACGAAGAGAACATCGCCACCGCTCCCTACACGCGCAAAGCCCCCTACAACTACGGCTGGGATTGGGGACCGCGCTTCATGACGGAGGGCATTTGGCAGCCGGTGCGGCTTGAGACCTGGGACGCGCTGCGCATTGACAACTTCCATATCCACCAGCACAGCATCACCACGGACTTAGCCAACGTTACGGCCGAACTCGATATCGACGCGAGTAAACCCACTACTGCCACACTCGCATTGGCTCATGATGAATTGATGGGGCCGCAAGCGTCCGACGGAACTCAGACACTGCAACTCAATGCGGGCATGAACCATGTTTCGTTTCCCTTGCGCATCGTATCGCCGAAGCTCTGGTATCCAGTGGGATATGGCGCTCAGAGCCGCTACCGATTTTCTGCGGCCATCCGGATCGGCAAAGAGCCTGCCGCTCACGCCGAAACCAAGACGGGATTACGCTCTGTCGAGATGCGCCGCGTTCCCGATCAGTGGGGAAAGAGCTTCGAATTTGTGGTGAATGGAATTGCTGTCTTCGGCAAAGGCGCGGACGTGATTCCATTTGATAGCTTTCCCAACCGCGTTTCGCCAGAAATTCATCGCAATATTCTGCAAGCTGCTCGCGACGCGCACATGAACATGGTGCGGGAGTGGGGCGGCGGTTATTACGAGTCCGATGATTTTTACGATATCTGCGATGAACTTGGCATCATGGTGTGGCAAGAATTCATGTTCGGTGGTGACATGGTTCCAGGCGACGTTGCCTTTCAGGAAAACGTCCGGCAAGAGGCCATCGATCAGATCAAGCGCCTGCGCGATCATCCCAGCATCGTCATCTGGTGCGGGAATAATGAAGTCGAGACCGGCTGGTATCACTGGGGTGACCGCCAGGAATTCAAAGAATCTATCTCTCCCGAGGCCCGCGACCGCGTCTGGCAGGACTACGTCATTCTTTTCTCCGACATCTTGAGGAGCACGGTCACGCAGTACGCCGATCCGGTGCCTTACACGCCGAGTTCCCCTAGCGCCAACTTCGAACAGATTCCCGACAACCAGCACAACGGCGATATGCATTACTGGGCCGTTTGGCATCAGCAGGCGCCGGCCGAAGACTATACGAAACAATTCCCGCGCTTTATGACGGAGTATGGATTTCAATCCTTCCCAGAAATGCGCACGATCCACGCCTTCGCCAACCAGCCCGGGGACTTCGACATTCGCTCGACGGTCATGCAGGCTCACCAGAAGAACAAGGGTGGGAACGAACGCATCCTTACTTATATGCTGCGCGAGTACCGCGAGCCCAAGGACTTCGCGTCCTTCGTCTATCTGAGCCAGGTACAGCAGGCTGAGATCATCAAGATCGGAGCCGAGCATCTGCGCAGACAGCGTCCGCGCACCATGGGCTCACTCTATTGGCAGCTGAACGACTGCTGGCCGGTAGCTTCCTGGGCGAGCATCGATTACTACGGCCGCTGGAAAGCATTGCACTATTACGCTCGCCGCTTTTACGACGATGTGTTGATCTCTCCTTTCTTACATGACGATAAAGTCGATGTATACGTCGTGTCTGACAAACTGCAGCCCCTTTCCGGGACAATCCACATGCGGCTGCTCGATTTCTCGGGAAATTCCCTCCTCGATCAAACCAAAGACGTTCAGGTGCCGGCGCAATCGAATGCCATCTACCTCACAGTCGACAAGGCATCTCTGGCGGCGAAAGCCAACCTGCGTCAAAGCTTTCTTGTCTTTGATCTGGATATAGGTGGAAAGAGAGTCTCGAGAAACCTGATCTTCTTCAACGTGACACACGACCTCGAATTGCCGGTCTCGCCGAAGATCGAAACCACTCTCAGCAAAGACAGCGATGGTTACGCGATCACGGTTCAGTCATCAAAATTAGCTCGTAGCGTGTATTTGTCGTTCGGCGATCTTGATGTCCAGAGCTCGGACAATTACCTCGATCTGCTTCCGGGCGAAGCGGTGACGTTACATCTAAAGTCGTCGGCCACGATGGAGCAAATCAAAGAGGCAACGAAGATAATTTCTCTCACCGATGCTTTTAACTCGAACTGAGGCGCTTCAATTCGAAAGGACTATGAGCATCTCGATAGCGACGGCATTCCCTGGTTAGAGGCCGTTCTGAGAGAAGCCAACTCCATGCCCGCCTGACGCGCGCTGAGCTTCATTGTGTCAGAGCCTCGATCCGTTGACTGGCTGCGATCCGTGTCCGTAAGATGGACCACTCGCAGGCACGGATCATCCCATGATCGGCCAAACCATCTCTCACTACCGCATCGTCGAGAAGCTGGGTGGCGGCGGTATGGGTGTGGTCTATAAGGCAGAGGACGTAACCCTCCACCGCTTTGTTGCCCTGAAGTTTCTGCCCGATGCAGTCGCCAAAGACTCCCAGGCATTGGCCCGGTTTCAGCGCGAAGCGCACGCAGCTTCCGCGTTGAACCACCCCAATATCTGCACTATCTATGAGATTGGGCAGCAAGAGGGTGCCCCTTTTATCGTCATGGAGTTTCTGGATGGCTTGACGTTAAAGCATCGCATCGGGGGAAGGCCCATCGATACCGATGTCGCGCTCGGCTGGGCGATCGAGATCGCTGATGCGCTGGACGCCGCACACGCCGGAGGCATCCTTCACCGCGACATCAAGCCCGCCAACATCTTCATCACCAAGCGCGGGCATGCCAAGCTCCTGGATTTTGGTCTGGCGAAGGTAGAGCCTGCGAGTTCGCCGGGCAGGCTCTCGTCCGCCGGCACGGTTGACGTGACCGTAGAGGCATCGCATCTGACCAGCCCCGGCTCCACACCTGGGACGGTGGCTTATATGTCGCCGGAACAGGCACGGGCAAAAGATCTTGATGCGCGTAGCGATTTGTTTTCCTTCGGCGCCGTGCTCTACGAGATGGCGACGGGCACGCTGCCGTTTCGCGGCGAGAGTTCGGCGGTGATCTTTAAGGCCATCCTGGACACGGCGCCCATCGCCGTAGTGCGGCTGAATCCGGACGTACCTGCCGACTTAGAGAGGATCATTAATAAAGCTCTGGAGAAAGACCGCAACCTGCGTTACCAGAGCGCGGCAGAGATGAGGACGGACATGCAGCGACTGAAGCGGGACACGGAGTCGCACATCTCGGGAGCTGGCTTTTCACCGGAACATGGGCGAACCACTGCCAGCGGACGAGTGGGGCAGGCGAAGTTCCTACGCTACTCCGCGGCGGCTGTATTGGTCGCGGTGCTCGTTGCGGGTGGCGTCTACTATCGCTCCCATCAGAGCAAGCGCCTGACCGACCGGGATACGGTGGTGCTGGCCGACTTCGCTAACAGCACAGGCGATCCTATTTTCGACGACACGCTCAAGACAGCTCTCAGCGTTGCGCTAAGCCAGTCACCGTTTTTGAACGTCCTCTCCGACAATAAGGTAGCGGACATCTTGCAGCAGATGACCCGTCCGGCGGGGACGAAACTGACGCCGGAATTGGCTCGTGAGTTGTGCCAGCGGGTGGGCAGCAAGGCATACATTGCCGGTTCGATTGGTAGCCTGGGCAGCGAGTACGTTCTTGGGCTGAAGGCGGTGAATTGCCAGAATGGAGACACCCTCGCGCAGGAGCAGGCCACAGCGACGGCCAAGGAAAAGGTCCTTGACACATTAGGCGGCGCAGTCTCCCATCTGCGTCGACAGATGGGCGAATCGCTGGCTACGGTGCAAAGGTTTGACGTTCCCCTGGAGCAGGCCACCACGTCTTCGCTGGAAGCGCTCAAAGCCTACAGCCTGGGACAGAAAGCTGATCGGGAAAAGGGCCCGGGCGCAGCTTTGCCTTACAATCAACGGGCCATCGAACTCGATCCGAATTTTGCCATGGGCTACCTGGCGGTGGGCGGGGAGTACTTCAGTCTCGCCGAGCCGGGGCGATCCAGCGAATACCTCACCAAAGCTTTTCAGTTGCGCGATCATGCCAGCGAGCGCGAGAAGCTCGCACTGTCCGCGAACTATTATCTGAATGTCACCGGGGAGCTCGGCAAAGCGGCGCAAGCGTTTCAGGAGGAGATTGAGAGCTACCCGAAAATGTTCGCTGCCCACCTCAATCTGGGCGTCGTTTACGCCGAGCAGGGACAGCATGAGAAGTCTGCGGAGTTGACCCGTGAGGAACTCCTGATCAACTCGGACAACGTGGCTCCCTACGACAATCTCGCCAACGCTTACCTGGCCTTGCAGCGATTCGAAGACGCGCGGAAGACCATCCGCGAGGCGCAAGCGAAAAAATTGGAAGACTATATCACCCACAACGCTTTTTACGCTCTTGCCTTCCTCTCGTCAGACTCTGCTGCCATGGCGGCAGAGCAGCAATGGTTCGCGGGCAAGCCCGAAGAAAACTACGGGCTTTCGCTCAGCTCCGACACCGAGGCGTATGCCGGCCACTTGGGCAAGGCTCGCGAACTAGCCAGGCAGTCCGTTGACTCCGCCATTCGCGCCGATAGCAAAGAGACCGGGGCCATCTGGCAAGAGAATAGTGCTGTACGCGAGGCCGCGTACGGCAATATCAAAGAGGCGCGCCAGGCAGCAATGGAAGGATTAAAGTTGGCTCCCACGAGTCAGGGTGTCGAGAGTGAGGCGGCGCTTGCATTTGCTATGGCTGGCGAAACGGCACGCGCCGAATCGATGGCGAAGGACCTGAATTCGCGTTATCCGCTGGACACTCAAGTTCAGTCGCTCTGGCTGCCGGCGATCCAAGCACAACTGGACCTGAGCAGAAAAAATTCGGCAGGTGCGATTAACACTCTGCAGGCTGCCTCCAGCAACGAGTTAGGCCAAATTACATTTGTCAGCAATATCTCATGCCTTTATGACGTTTACATTCGCGGCGATGCGTACCTGGCCGCGGGACAGGCCACCGCGGCCGTAGCTGAGTTTCAGAAGGTTATTGATCACAGCGGGATCGTCTGGAATTGCTGGACGGGAGCCCTAGCACATCTGGGTGTGGCGCGCGCGAACGGACAGCAGGCGAAGACTTCGCAGGGAGCCGATGCCGATGCTGCGCGCGTCCGTGCGCTCGCTGCCTACAAAGAGTTCTTTACGCTCTGGAAAGATGCCGACTCCGACATCCCCATCCTGAAAGAGGCAAAAGCGGAGTACACGAACCTGCAGTAACGTGTTTCTAGAACCCGAATTTCACTGCGACCTGGACCAGACGTGGAGCGGCCGCGCTCACGATTTGCCCGAAATGAGGATCATTATTCACTTCCCCGTCTACCGACGCGGCTCCGTAGAACTGCGCATGGTTGAACACATTGAACGCCTCGAGACGAAATTCGAACGATTTCGACTCGGTTACTCGCAACATCTTGGTCAACGTCATGTCAAAGTTATTGATTCCGGGGCCATAGAAGAATCGCCGAGGAACATTTCCCAACTGGCCGAGCGTCTCAGTAGTGAACGCCGATTTATTGAACGCCAGCCGGCCATTTCTGGGATTGGTATTGATCTGGAGCGGCGCCCCGCCATACTGCGGCGTATCCAGTAGATAGTTGTTTACGCCGTTACCTAGCGTTCCCAGCAACGAATTGTCCGAGTCATCGAGTAGGGTCACGGGCAGGCCGGTACTGAAACGGGCCGTGCCGGCGATGCTCCATCCATCTGTGAGTCGATTGGTGCGCCCGGAAAGCAGATCAAACGGCAGATCCACCTTGAAGGTCCCCACAAAGTTGTGACGCATGTCCCAGGCGGAAATCCCCCGCGTCGCCGCAAGATTCAATGGATTCAGCTGTTCGCCCAGATTCGAGCCTTGATCGATGGATTTGCTATAGGTGTATCCCAGCAGGAAATTCGACCTCTTTCCGACGTAGCGTAGATTCGTCTCCAGCGCGTTGTAACTGGAATTCTCAATCGTTTTCTGCCAGGTATCCTCTTGGTAGTTGGAGCCTATGCCATCTCGCGTTCCGTGATACACCCGGCCGCTGGCGCCGGTGATCACGGCGTCCTCGCCGAATGGACCGCAGGCGGGGCTGCCTGGTGCGACTTCGCCAGGTTGACTCAGGCTGAGGCAAAGAGCCTGGTTGCTCGGATTGTTAGAGACTACAGCGAGAATGTGGTGTCCCTCGTTTCCCACATAACTCATGGTGAGCAACGTGTTGGTCGTGATCTGCCGCTCGAATGAAAGCATGTAATTCTCAGTGTAGGGAACCGAATTGCGGTAGGAAAAGGCAACGTCGCCGGAGATTGGAATTACGCTGGCAAAGCTCTGCTTGTCCGGGTTGCTGGATGAGACATGGTGCGGAGGGAACGTGAGCGGAAACGGGTTGGTATTCTGGCCGCCGTCGGCCGCGTCAATGAAGGGCGTCGCAAACAGCGGCGGCTCGGGGGTGAGGTAGTTAAAGCCGAATGGAGGGACGGCATACATGACCCCCGCCGACAGCCCCGGAAACGCGGTATAGAAGATTCCGTAGCTCGCCCGAATGCTGCTCTTTCCGCTGTCGCCAAAGATCGTCTTGAGAATTCCGCGATCGAAGCTGGGGGCATACGCGAGACCGATTCGCGGGGCGAAATTGTCTGGCTTCGACGGCGAAATCGTACTCGGGATTCCCGGATCGCCGGGGACCACCAAGTCACCAGGCAATCCCGGATAGAGGACCGATCGCCTTCCGGGAATAATCGTCTGCAGCTGGTTGTACTTTTCCCAGAACGGCATGATGTAGTCCCAGCGCAGACCGACGTTGATCGTCAAATCGGTTCGCGCCCGCCAGCTGTCTTGCGCAAACAGTCCCGCATATCGGTTGCGCAGGTAGAAAGGCTGACCTGAGGATTGCGTGAAATTGCTCGGTACGCCAATCAGGAAATCGGCGAAGGCGGAACCCGTTTCAGTTCCATCGATATTGAAAGTTCCGTTGAACGTGGCGTTAGGGTGCTCGTTTATCTGATCCGCATGAAATTGGCTGCCGAACTTCAGCGTGTGCGTTCCGATGACTTTGGAAACAGTGTCACTCAGATACAGTGTGTTGTTAATCTGAGTTTCATTGGTAATCGGAACGCCCATGATGAAGGAAGGAAAAACAATGTTCTCGACGCCTTCAAACTGCGGCGCCTGCACCGTGAAGCCGGGACCCCCATTGCTGACGAAACCCTGCGCTGCCTGGCTCACGCCCAGTCCGCCTCGCGGCTGTCCAATCACGTTGGCGTTACGAAGATAGCCTACGTGGAATTCGTTGACGGTGCCGCGTCCGAAAACCTTGGTATCTCCCAAGCTGACGAGTTGCGCACGTCCGAAAGTCAGCGCGTCAAAGCCGGGGACGCTGGCCCCTCCCTGCTGTCCGGGATATGGATTGTCGAGGCGGTAATCGTCAAAAAAATAATATGCGGAAAGCTGGCCCCATCGCCCGACGTTGGCGTCGATTCGCCCGGAAGACTTATCGTCACGCACTGTCTGCGAATAAGCCGAAGTGGAAAATTGATTAGCCCCATCGTTGGGGGAGGGAATGTATGGCAGCAGCGCCAAGGCAGGCGACGACCATCCGCTCTTGGGAATCATCGCATTCGGAAACACGCAGGAGGAACTCGTCGCACATCCCGCCGTGTAGTAGGGCTCGCCCGCGGAAACTGCGTAACCGAGCTTTTGCGAAAGGATGCGGGCCAAGTAGGGCCCCCTTACCGTCGTCGGATTCGTATTGCCGTTGACATCTGTAAAAAACGACGCGGCCTGATCGGACAGATTGCCCGCGCGATCCGCCGTGGACGGAACCGAAATCAGTCCAGTTTCCACACCCTCGTTTGTGCGCGTACCTTGATAGTCAGAAAAAAAATAAACTTTCTGATGCATCACCGGACCGCCCAGCGTGCCGCCAAACTGATTCTGCCGGAAGGCCGGTCGGCTGGGGTCGAAGTATCCGCGGGCATCCAAAGCGGTGTTTCGCAGGAACTCGAATACGTTGCCATGGAAGGAATCACTGCCCGATTTGGTGATGACGGTAACCATGCCGCCGTTGTAGTTGCCATACTCCGGATCGAAATTGTTGCTCAGAACCCGAAATTCATCGATCGAGTCCAGGTTCGCAACGATGGATGTTCCGCCGTTCATGTGCTCCTGCGCATCAATTCCGTCCACCAGGAAACCGTTCGACGATTCTCTCTGACCGTCAATCGACAAGTTTCCCGGATTCAAATCGCCCGAGGGTGAAAGCCCTCCCGTTACCCCCGCCATGATCACGGAGTTAGGAAGCAACGTTGAGACGGGGGTGACTCCCGGCTGAATCGGCAGGAGATCGGTGTAGCTCCTTCCATTCAAGGGCAGGGCCGTCATTTGCGAGCCGGTTACGACCTCACCGAGATCAGTTGCCACCGTGTCCACCTGAACCTCAATGGCCGTTCCTGTTCCCTCGACAGTTACGTTTTCCGAATTCTTTGCCAATGCGAGCACCGCGTCCACTCTGAGCGCGGCGTCAGTATCGACCGTCAAGTCCGTCTTCGTCTGCGCCTGGAAGCCAGCCGCTTCAATCGTCAGGTCGTAGTGACCGACCGGAAGACTCGGGAATGAATAGAACCCTTCTTCGTTGGAAATCGTTTTGTACTCCGACTTAAGTGCGGTGTTGACCAAAGTGATGGTTGCACTCTGGACCACAGCACCGCTCGGGTCCTTCAGAGTTCCTGAAATGTTACCGTTGGCTGCGGCCCATAACGAGACCGGCGAACAAACCAGAATTACGATGCCCCAGATGCCGAGGAGCTCGAATAAATTGGCCTTGAGCTGACGCATATCACCTTCCGCCGTTTCTAAATGCGGTTGAGTCGTAGAAGAAGTCGAGAAGTTCACGATCCATCCTAGATGAAATTGAATTTCAATTTCATAATGCCCGTGGGATACCTCGCCTCGCTGTGATCTGAATCACGCTATGATGTGAGCCATTCCCGCCCTTGACGCTCGATCCAAGACCGGCCACCCGCTGTCCCGATTACGGTCAAGATGCCGATTGATTTTCATCGGATGCATTCTGTGGCAGTAATCCTAAGTCCTATCGATTTAGCCCGGCTTGTTCCAGGCTGGCTAGGCGCAGGCGGGCCTGCTCCGATCCGCTGGCGCGCATCGCCGCCGAATCTTCCAGATAACGCCTCGCGGCTTCTCGATTCCCCAGCTTCAGAGCGATCTCTCCGGCGTGCATGAGAAATTTGGAGTCGCGGATTCCCACGGCCAGTGCGGTCTCGATCTGCTTGCTTGCCTCTGAGTCCTGACCGTTGACGTGCAGAGCCCAGGCGTAAGCATCGAGGGTGTAAACATCTCGACGCCAGGCAGACTCCTGCTGCGCCACTTTGAGAGCTTTGGCCGGTTGCTGCGCGTGATCGGCATAGTAGAAGACGAGTTCGTGATCGGAGTTTTGCTTCTTGTTCGACTCCAAAAGCGATTTCGATTCGAATTCAGCAAACGCATGCCTCGCTTCCCCATCTCGTCCGGCAAGTTGCAGCGCTTCTGCCAGGTCATAGAGATTCGCGGCAAGCAGCCCGGCCTGATAGCGCCGCTGCAAAAGAATTACCGCTTCCGCGTAACGCTTTTGCAAAATGCGAACTTGGGCTAGACCTCCCAGCGCGGAGGGATATCCCGGAAGGGATGTCAATGCCTGCTGGAAGAGCTTCTCCGCCGCGTCGCTGCTGGAAGCCAGCCGAAGATGGCCCATCTGCGTGAGGATCCGTGCCCGTTCCCCCGATTCGGTCGGGGCTGTCGACTGATACGCCAGCTCCAGCAGTTCATATGCACCCTCCGTTTCTCCGAAGAGCTCGCGCAAATGCGCGGCCCGCGTCAAAGCTGGCAAATTGCCGGGACGGAGGTTCAGCATCCACTGTGCCGCAATCTCTGCATCCTTGTAATTGCCCAGCTCGACGTTAGCGTCGGTCAGCAAACCATAGACCATTACGTCGTCGGGCACTCGCTTGTTCAGTGCCTTGGCGAGGTCCAGCGCGGCGGGAAAATCGTGTTCGCCCAGAAGGATCGAGGCTCGTATTTTCTCGGCGTCAAAATCGTGCGGAGCTATTTCCAATGATTTTTTTACCGCGTCCTCGGCTTGATCGTAGAAGCTAACGTCGGAACTCTCCTGTGCGCGGCGAACCAGCGCCGCCGCCAGAAGGTTGTATCCCGCATAGTCCATGGGCTTGTCACTGATTGCTTTGCGGGCTTCCGCGATGCTTTGCGAAGCCGGCGAAAGATCCACAGTTGCCGGGCCGGTTACGCTTTGGGAAGCTGCGAACGTCGCAACCATCACCGTGATGCATAGCACCGAAATAATTCGCTTCATGGCATGCCTCATTTGAAGAAGAAATCGTGGCCGTCGCTTTTAGTACGACGGCCACCTGGGTTCGCTAGTTTACAGGGCAGATACCGCCGGGTTGTCCGGTGCAGCCTGCCTGTCCCGGTCCGGTGTGAGCGCTGTTGCGTCCACTGTTCGCCGGCATGACGTAGGGGAAGGAATTGTTAAAGCCTTCGGTTTTAGTGTTTACGCCATCTCCCAGAGCCAACCCGAACTTCGAGGAATCTACGAGGATGCCTTCGATCGCCCGGAGAGAGATGTCAAACACATCGTCGATCGGCCTGCGTCCGTTAGGATAGCCAGCCACATCGCCGGCTATGAAGCCGAGACGCTTCTGACTGCCGACCGGTGTCGCAGGAATGCCGGTGTTGAGACGCAGGAGATCAGCCACTGGCCCCGCGTCGTTAGGTCCGCACCCGGGACAGATGGGGGGCTCGTATTGCACGAGAAGGAGCAGATCCTTGCGCGGATTCGGTGGAACCGGAACGCCCAAGGAGCTTAAGACTCCTGCCGCCACGGGTTGCAGAACGAAGCTCGCGAACTGTTTGTCGTTCACCGGAAAATCCATGCTGAAGCGATTTTTAAAGCCGGTGCCGATGATCGCTTCGTTGATCAGCGAATTGCCCTCGCGGTTTACCTGCTGGAGCGCTCCAAAGTTTTCATTCGGATTCGGAGATTGCCGCACCGTGATTTGATAGCGCGCTGTGCTGCCATATGTCCCGATGACAGCCTGCTTCGCGCTTGCAGGGTGAATCTTGCCATCCACCGTCAACAGTGTGATGGGAACTTCCAGCACAATGGAATTGACGTTGTAGCCGCCGACGGCGTCAGGAGCGTAGTTGTGAGTCTCGTCAGCATCGATGGTTGGAGACAAGACTGGACCGACGCCGCTGCGGAAATTCACCGAGTCGAAAAAAGCTCCCAAATCGATGAAGAATGGATCATCGGCGGTTCCCGCCCATACGGTGACTCCGTTGCCCAGGCTATTTATGCCCTGGTTGAAGAGAGATTGATAGTCCGGCATGGTCTTCGGACCTACGTTCGAAGGAACGGCGTACAGCGTTTGTCCACCGTTGAGAAGAGTTGATTTGCCGTTCTTGATCATGGTTACGGTATAGGTCTGAACCAGGCTTAAGCCTTCGGAACCGGCGCCGCTCAGTGAGGTGATCGGCGGAATCCCGGCGAGATCGCCAACAAATCCGGTGAACAATCGGGGATCGCGAATCTGTGTGCTGAAACGGAATTGGAAGATCACGTCTGGAATTCCGTCCTGGTTATTGTCGACGAGCATCTGGTAAACCACGTTGGGATCGAAGGGAAAATAGTTCGGTCCGTTGGCGGGCTCCAGCAGCGGGTCAACGTTTAATATCATAGTGACGTTGTTGGGATTGTCGTAGCTGACGAAGGCGTACCAGTCGGTAACATCCGCACTACGATCTAATGCCGTGATGGGCGCCTCGCGATGGCTCGACGCGAACAGGCTGGAAGATCCCAGCATGAACAGCGATAGCGCGAGGGCCACGAGTGACTTCAAGTTTTTCATTGAAATGCCTCTAAGCAGAATTCGTTGACATTGCCTTTTGGATCTAACTGCTGGTGAGTAAACCGTGTCGCAGTTTCCTCCGGCTAGCCTACGTATCCGGGTTACGTTGTGACTATTGAAAACGGATTCGCGAAGGCTAACTTTTTACAATTCCGAGATAAAGATCCCTTAGCTGTTCGTAAGGAGAGAGTGGGACTTCGATATCATCAAGGAATGACATCAATAGGTAAGGCAGTAGTGAAGAGAGTTATCTCCATCCTCTTAAACTCATTCCAACTTACTGCGGAATCCAGTGCACCTGCGAAGTGAACAGTCCGTCTACAAACCCGATGTGATAAACGAGAAAGATTCCGAAGGCCATGCTCGCAAAACCAGAGATCACGGTCAGGTGCCGATTGATCTTGAAGAATCTCTTTCCCGTGTACACCAGAGGTACCGAGATTGCCGCGGTCATGAGCATCATTCCCATCATCGTACCGAAGCCAAACACCAGCAGGTAAGCGGTGGACCAGAGCGGACTCTTGATGGTCGAAAGAACTAGTAGAGCAACCGCAGCCGAACCAGCCAAACCATGCACCAGCCCGACCACCAACGGTCGAATAGTTTGATAGAGCCCAAGTTTGCCGATAGTGCGTTCCGTGAAGATTTCGATATGGCCCCAAATACCTCGGGGCGCACTAGCAGCGTTCGCGGTGGAGTCATCGACGGCGCCGACTGGTTGCGCCGCCTTGGCGGCTCGTTTCGCGGGAGTAAGTCGCGCCGTTAACCAACCTATCACACCGGTCAGATTCAGTACTCCCAGCAGGATTAGCATTAATGCAACACAAAACTCCATGGACAGCCCGAGACGCGGTGGGATCACGACGCCAAAGATAATAATTGCGGATCCAACCAGAAAGATGGTTAGGGTGTGTCCTAACCCCCATAGCAAGCCAATCGTAGCTGAGCTCCTGATCGATCCCTGGCGGCTCACAATGGTGGAAACCGCTACGACGTGGTCGGGGTCCGTGGAATGCCGCATACCCAGGAACAATCCGAGAAGAACGACGGTCGCAAAGGGAACCAATTTGTCTCTGGAGAGAAAACCCGCGGAAAGGACGTGCCACATGGGAACTGATGCCACGGCGGACGCCGTTATTCCCATACCCAGCACTGCCATGAACGCAGATGATAAAAAGGGCAGATAGTGAAGGGCAGTATTTCCGGCGCGTACTTGAGACGCCACCACGCGTTTAGCATAGACCATGGTTAGGCCAACTGTTACCAACACGGCTGCCAGTCCCAAACTAAATGCAGTGATCAGAAACAATCCGAAGCCTATACGATGAAGGGAGAAAGCGCTCACCAGCACGACCAGCGCCGCCGGACAAGGCACAATTCCTCCAGTGACGCCCAACATACAGAGTTCGCGCACTGACAAGGTGCGGTCGATCGATTTCGAATTGGCGGAGATCGCTGAGCGATCCGCTCGTACCGTAGGCACAACTCGCTTGAACATGGAGAGAAACCAGTGCGAATGTTGCTCTCCCGGCGCGTGCGAATGATCTCCGGTTTCTCCGGTCCAATGCCTGAGGAAGATGAAAGCTCCGAGTCCGGCAACGCTCAGGCCGGAAATCGTTCCCAGCCATGGATAAAGTTGCTCGGGAACGATGTATCGAGACGCATAAAGAGTTACGGCTCCTAACAGGTAAACGCCCGCTGTGTGCGCGGCGGTCACGACGATTCCCAGCAGCACCGCATGTCTCGCCGTACCGCGCGAGCCTACGAGATAAGCGGCAACGATGGTCTTGCCGTGTCCGGGCTCTAGCGCATGAAGCGCGCCCAGGCCAGCCGCAATCAAAGCAGCGGACAACAATACCCAGAAGCTCAACTTGCTTTGGGTTGAGATCAGTTCAGTGAACCGGCTGCGCGGTGTGTTCCTCGCGTGGGCCTCAATCGGCAACTGCACTACTGTGGATGACACGGCGTTTCTGTAAGTGGATTGCGCGTTACTTGACTCACGCGACGAACTTGCTCCTGACGATCTGCTCCGTCCCTCATATCGGCGCGAACTTGGTGACGCCGGTTGCGCGGCCCTCGTCTTGTGGACAAATCTCCGATTGGAATAAGCCGGTACCATAGCAGTTTTCTCAGGTTCGGATAGTAAGGACCTAAAGCCGACTAGAGCGGACAGTTGTTGCGGGGGGCTGTTCAACACATCGCTCGAGTAGTTGGTCAGTTCCTGGCTGCGGTCGGTGCCGGACGCCGAACTATCCAGAATCGTCACCCCATCACCTAGAACCACGATCTCCTTCCAACCCGCCCGCCCAGGAAAGTTCCTATCGAGGTAGGAAAGTTTGTGAGCGTCAGCGGCAACGTCAAGCTCGCCTCGGAATACGAATCCGATTTTCATGGTAGGCAGGCCTCCGGCGCCATCGGCAAATGCCACGTGACGAGATACTTCAGTTAACCGGACAGACTGGCCATCACTGTCCACCGAGATTCCTTCCTTCAAGAGTTGCAGCTGACTGTCGAGATAGCGTTCGGCGGCGGGTTCGCCAGTCGTAGAAGTAATGCCGAACTGCCGCATCTCCTGAAAAGTAGGGATCTCAGCCATATCGATCAGGTAGAGAATTTCAACCGATCCTTTCCCGATAGTGATCTTCGAATAGTGATTGACGCTGAAGTTACCCATCGGATGGGCAAGCGCCGTCACGGAGCTCAGCAGAAAAAAAAGCACCGACAAGACAATTCCCGCCCGGCGATGATTGGTCTCGCACTTATCAATGCGCATTGCTTGACCTCAAATTCCGGGCCTGCGATTGGGTGATGTCTTGTAGAGTTCGGCGCGCTACTTCGGCGTAAAAGATGTGGAACTGCGGGTTTGTTTTCAACGCCCGATCCAGAACGTCCTCAGCGTCGGAGTCCATGGACATGCTGTGATAGATCATCCCGGCATGAAACAGGAGTAGTGGATCATTCGTGTGCAATCGCAGAGCTTTGTTGATCGCTTCCCCAGCTTCCTGGAATTGGCCATTTCTGTATAGCGCCCACGCCAAGGCGTCCCATGTGTAAATATCATGCCGGACTTCGAGCTCTTTGCGTGCTAGCTCCAAGGCCAGCGGCAGTTTGATCCCTTCGTCGGCATAGAACAAAGCCAGTTCCCGATTTGCCAGAACCTGATTTAGTTTGCTGAGGGGCCCGATGTACTCGACCAGGTCATACTGCTGCCGAGCTTCTTTCATCCGGCCTATTTTCTTGTACACGTCTCCTAACTCAGCGACGTACACCGGAAACGGAATGATGGCAATGGAGCGTTGATAAAGTTCGATGGATTCTTCCAGTTTCCCTTGTGCGGCCCGCACCTTGGCCAGACCGGCGAGGGAGCGATAGTGATTGGGGTCGGCTTTTATGCCTGACTGGTATGACAGACCCGCGTTTTGTAAGTCGCCGGCTTGAAAGTACCGCTCACCTAACTCGAAATAGAGCCACGCCATATTTTCCCGAGGAACGTTGGTTTGAAGCGCGGCCTCGATTGCGCCCTTCATCAATTGGATGGCCCCCGACGAATCGCCGTGCAAGTAGCGGAGATATGCCGCGCGACTGTCGCTCATGTATGCCAGCGCCAAGGGCGATAAGACCGTCCGCCCGAGAGACTGCACCACGCCATAAGCCATCGTTGCCTCGTCGTAATCGCCCATGTCGGTGTAAGCGTCTCCTTCAATGGCGAATGCTGCCAGATTTCCGGAGCCCGTGCCGATCGCCTTTTGCACATAGGCGAGGGCGTCAGTAAAGCGGTGTTCACCCATACACACCGAGGCCATGTGAACCAGAGGCTCAGCGGCCCGGAAGTCTTGCGGCGCTAGAGCCAGCGCCTTCTTGAGCGCTTGCTCGGCCAGGTCGTAATAAGCAATGTCGCCGGTTTCTCTGGCCTTCTGAAAGTAGGCAGCTCCTAACCCGTCATATCCCGCATAGTCGCCCGGCGCTTGCTTGACGTGGTTCTGCAGTGTCTGAATTTGGGGGTCCGTCTCCGATGCAGGGCCGAGGTGTTCCAATTCCACTGATTCGAAGGGGGCAATCTGAGACCACCCTGATGCGGCACACAGGATCGGGAGAATCAGTAGCCACTTGGCCATTCCAGCCTCGTTGAATTGCACGTTGAAAGGGATTGATCTGGCGACTTCTGGACGCCAATGAGTTTCGACTTCGTTAAGGGATACGGGCGTGGGCGCAAATCGGATTTATCGCGCCAAGATTTTATTGGCCGATCGTGTGCCGCACCGGCACCGTTTTTCGGAGCAGCCTTCGGGATCCCGGCATCAGTGATGACGGGTTGTAGCGAAGAAGTGGGAGCACTCCGGCTGAAAATGCGCCCGGGCAGCGTTATTCCGGTCGAGCCTCGAGCAGCAGATGTTTATCGAATTCAGCAGAAAGTGTGGCCTTGGGGCCATGGACACTTCCTAACTCTTTGTTGTTCACGTAATCGACAATGCGATAAGCGCGGTCTTGCAGACCGCGAAGTTCAATCGGTCCGTTCCAATGGCGGGCAAAGAACGCATAGTAAAGTTCCTGGTTTTTGCGGATGACATGAGCCTCGGGAAGATCAAACCCTATGTCGTAGAGGTCTCCAAGATACTCGCCTCGCGATAGCATTTTGTCGTTGTAGATGTGCAGCCACTTCTCAAAGATCATCTGCCGCTGCGGCGTGAGATCTGACTTGCTGTGCTTACTGACGAGACTCGGGAGCACGAACTGTGTGCCGACAACTCCTCCTACTCCCACAGTCGATGCGAAATCAATTGCCTCATCGCTCAACTCGACGTGGTCGCCAAAATAAGGAACGTTATCACCCATGAGCGCCTTCAAGGTCTTTCCCTTAGACCGGACTTGAAACGAACTTTCCGGATCGGACGCTACCGACATATTGAAATGCGGCATAGTGAAAAACGAGTAAGCAGTGCCGCAAGGACAAAATTCAACTAAAGCGTCGGGCTTGGCACTGCGGGCCGTTTCGTAAATCTGACGAAAGAAATCAGGCAGCGCCTCCGCGGAGTCTTCCGGGCGTTTGTGATGATGCGCAGGATTGTAACAAGCAGGAACAGCGTTCATGTGCTGACCATCGAGTTTGAGGCCGTCGAATCCCCACTCTCCCAGGATCTTGCGAACCAGCGCTTTGTGATATTCCACGACCCCTTGATCCGATGGACATAAGTAAAAGGAATTCCACCATGAAATCTTGCGCTTCGATCCGTCGCGATTCAGCAGAAGGAAGTCAGGATGTTCTTTCAGCAAATTTGAGTCCGGAACAGCGCTCAACGGAGACCACCAGAGCTGCGCTTTAAAACCTTCGGCATGAATTCGATCAACCAGGGCTTTCATGTCGGCGTCGCCATTCGGAAATTTCTTGGGGTCGAGCGCCCAGTCGCCGTAGTTGTTCTGCCAACCATCGTCCAAGGTAACCCACGAGAAGCCCATCTTCTTTACGGTTGGAAGCGTGTCGTAGACCTGCTTGAGTTGCACCGACCGGCCATATCCCCAGGCGCACCAGATCGGGCCAAAAGCGCTGTCGGGCGCTGAAGCCATTTGAAATCCCCGCCGTATCATGAGGCGGCGGTATTCGGTAAGCGTTTGAAAGTAATCTCCTTGATGCACGGAGACAAAGGTGTGAAGGGTATGAAAACTCTCTCCTGGTTCCAACGTGCTCTCCCGTGCGGAGCGGACGGCAACGTGAGCGTGACGTGCTTCGGGCATAGACACGGGAAGCGATATCAGGCGGGGCCCCGGCTCTATGTGGCCAACCGCCAGGCCGACATCTTTACGCCACACATCAACAATGGGAGTTCCCCCGCCGTAGTCGCTGGCATTCATACCGAGATAATTTTCCTGTTTGAATCCTGCGCGCAGCGGAAGCACCCAGTTCGGACGCTTCTCATAGGAACCACTTTGGTAGGACCAGAATGCGGGTCCGAGCGCATCGGAGTTCGCGCGTAGCGCGTACTGATGGTTCGCCCAGCCGTGCATTGTGAGTCGAGAAGCTCCCTCATTCGTATACGCAACGTCGAAGATGGCCATGGATGGAAAGTCAGAATAAATAGTGACGGAGACATCCTTACGCAAATCTCCAGACTTGCCAGTGAGCCACAACCGCTCTCCTGCGCCGAACTCGTCCGAAACTGGCTCGCGACGACTTGCTGTGAGGGCGAAGTCGCGCAAGGTGCGTACGGTGGTCACGGTTTCGGAGGGCGAAAACGCAGTCAAGATTTTCGGGCTTCGACCGAACAGCGCAATAACCCTGCTGCGCAGGTTGCGATCGAATTCTATTCGCAAGACTGAGCTTTGGATTTGAAGACCGGTACCGACGTCGAGCGCAGCGACAGGAGCAGGCTCTTGCCCCGAGCGATTTTGCTCAGAGTTCCAGCCGGGCAGGGCAAAGCAAAGCAAGACACAGCATGTTTGCGCGACGGCCCGTCTCAAGGTACTCTTCGAAAAGTGCCACCTGTCCTTCGCTGTGTCGGTCACAGGCCGGGATCTCAGGCCTCCATCGGTTTCGCTTCTCATGCCGCCGCCTATCCTGGTTGGATGCATCTGCCACAACCCAGCAGGTTGTGAAATATTGCGAATAGGTTCGTTTTACTTTCTATTTCTCGAGATTGTCAAGGCGATTGTGCCTTCGTGATGCAGGTCAGGCCTCCGGCCGGGGAACGAACGGCCTCGCGCGGTGTGTTTGCCATCGTCGATTCTTCCTCGGGGCTGTTCACCAGCTACCAGGACAGCTAACATCTTAGCCGATGACCCGGATTCGCGTTTTGCGCTTGACAGAGGGGCAAAACGAAAGTAAAAGTGAGGTCGAAAGTAAACGTTACTAAACGCAAGAATACGAACATCATCCCGCTACCGCGGGACTGTTGTCTCTGTTTTCGGGCGTTTTCGATACCTAGTGAAATCAATCGTTGCTATTCGTAATCGGTACAGTAGTTCAATGAATCCTGCGAGGAGTCTCAGGAGCGTCCCGATTGAACCCTGCGATTCAGAAGCACGGCCGCAACGCAAGCGCCAGTTTGCAGGACTTGTTGATCTGTAATCGCCGCTCGGGAAAAGGCGGTTCCTATGCCGTCTGTTCCGCACATCCATGGGTCATTGACGCGGCCATACAACAGGCCATTCAAGACGGCTCTCTACTCCACGTGGAGTCCACGTCCAGTCAAGTCAATCAGCTGGGTGGTTATAGGGGACAGACTCCGAGTCAGTTCGCTGGCTTTGTTCACGCAGCGGCGCGCCGTATGGGGCTTCCCGAAGATCGAATATTGCTTGGCGGTGACCATCTTGGCCCCTTTCCGTGGAGGAACGAAGCTTCAGACAGCGCTTTGAACAAGGCTTGCGAACTAGCCCGTGCTTGCGTGCTCGCCGGCTATCGGAAAATCCATCTTGACGCGAGCATGGCTTGTGCCGACGATGCGAAGGTTCTGTCTGAGCAGACTGTCGCGCAGCGGGCCGCTGTACTCTGCGAAGCCGCTGAAGAGGCTGTGGAATCCTTGCCCCCGGGCGCCGATCTTCCTCTGTACGTTATCGGAACCGAGGTTCCCGCCCCCGGGGGCGAGTCGGCGCTGGGCGCGCCTCCTGCCGTGACCACGGCCGAGAGTCTCCAGCAGACCTTGCTCGTCTTTCAACAGGCCTTTGAGCATAGAGGCTTGTCTCCGGCCTGGCAAAGAGTTATCGCGGTGGTGGTGCAACCCGGCGTGGAGTTCGGGGACGAGGTCGTCCTCGAATACGATCGCAGCAAAGCGCGATTGCTCTCCGAAGGTTTGCCGGAGAACCCTTCGCTGGTATACGAAGCGCACTCCACCGACTATCAGTCTCCCAGCGCTCTGGCTCAAATGGTCGAAGACCATTTCGCCATTCTGAAAGTAGGGCCATGGTTGACTTTTGCTTTCCGTGAAGCCGTATTCGCCCTGAGCGAGATTGAACGAGAGCTATTTGCTGGGAGCAAGGGCCAGAATTTGTCGAGAGTGCGGGAAGTGCTCGATCAGGCCATGCTCCGCGAACCCGCATACTGGCGTTCCTACTATCACGGGGATGAGAGCCAGCCACGCCTCGCGCGGGCCTACAGTTATAGTGACCGCTGCCGATACTACTGGCATGAGGCGGACGTCCGGGCAGAGGTTGAAACGCTCCTCGATAATCTCACGACGCATTCGATGCCATTGACCCTCATCAGCCAATATCTTCCTCAAGAATATCGAGCAATCAGAGCGGGACAAATCAGCAAAGAGCCAGAGGCCATCATTCGATATCACATTCAGCTGGTACTGCGAACGTATGCGGCGGCGTGTGGAATGGAAAGAAAAGAGAACTTCATCGCGCCTTAGGGCGGCCATATCAGTCTCAACGACGACGGGCACTTTCGAGCGGAGGCATAAAGATGGCGGGACCGGATGTATGCGTGGTTGGTGAAATCAATCTGGACTTGATCCTCTATGGGCTACCCAAAGAGCTGGTGCTGGATCGCGAGTTATTAGCCAGCGGTTTGGCACTCACCCTGGGCAGTTCGTCCGCAATTTTTGCCCATAACCTGGCACTGCTTGGAACCAAGGTTGGGTTCATCTCGAAAACTGGTGGTGACCCGCTGGGGAAGATAGCACTTGAACGGCTAGCAGCTGCCGGGGTTGATGTGAATCGTGTGCAGCAAGCCGCGGGTCGCACCCCCACGGGACTCACCGTTGCTTTACCTTACCAGCAGCATCGCTACATCCTTACATTTCCGGGCACCATGTTTGAGATGCGGTACTCGGACATCGACATCAATTATGTTCTTTCCGCTCGTCACCTGCACATCTCGTCCTATTTCCTGCACCGCGCCCTGCGCCCGCGAATTGGCGACCTGTTCCGCCAAGCGAAAGCGGCGGGGTTGTCCACGTCACTCGATACCAATGACGACCCTGAAAATAAGTGGGATCGGGATCTGTTGGAAGTTCTTAAGTATGTCGACATTTTTCTTCCGAACGATCGTGAAGCAAAGAAGATCGCACATACGGATGACCTTTCCCAGGCCATTAACATGCTGGCGGGCTTAGCCAAGGTTGTGGTGGTGAAGCGTGGCACAGCGGCTGCGATCTGCCGATCCGGGCAGGATCAATGGAGTCTCTCACCCCCGAGCGTGAAGTCTGTTGACGACGTCGGAGCCGGCGACAGTTTTGATGCCGGATTCATCCACCAGCAGATGCAGGGAGCCAAACTCGAGGACTGCCTGGCATTTGCCAATCTGGCAGGAGCTTACTCAACTACCAAGGAAGGCGGCACCGAGGGGTTTCGCGATCGCAGCGCCCTCGCCAGTTTCATGCGCCAGCAGTGGAGCGCCACGGGCAGGGGCGCGCTGCCCTTCAAAGGTTAGCCGACCTCATTTTGCGCCCGGAAGAAGATATTCCGGTTGACAAGAGGCGCAAAACGGAAGTAAAAGTAATCTTTCGTAAATGTTCATAACACGATTCGCACCTCGAAGTAAGGGTTCAGCGCTACTTGGATTGCAACTTTAGGAGGCTTGCCATGCCCGCTTCTTCTCACGCCAGACACGCTCTTGTGGCGCTCTTACTTTTGGTAGCCATTGGCTTCGCAACGCCGCTATGGGCACAAAAAGACGCCGGAACCATCGTAGGACTGGTGCGAGACGCCAGCGGTGCCGTGGTGCAAGGTGCCAGGGTCACCGTGGAGGACGTGGATCGCGGCGTCCAGATGACTCTATCGACCAACGAAGAGGGAGAATATGTCGCCAGTCCCCTGCACATTGGGCGCTATAAGGTCACGGTGGAGAAGGCAGGGTTTAAAAAGGCAGTGTCGGAAATTGTGGAGTTGGACGTGCAGGGGCGCATCGCGATAAACATATCCCTGCAGGTCGGGCAGATTTCGGAACAGATGGTGGTTACTGGAACGGCTCCGCTGCTGGAGACCGAGACTTCGGAGTTGGGACAGGTGGTGGACCGGAAGCGTGTGAGCAACCTGCCTCTGAATGGTCGTAACTTCGCCCAATTGGCCCTGCTCAGTACGGGCACGGCGCCGAGCGAACCGGGCGCGCGCGATGAAGGCGGATACGGTTTCAGCTCCAATGGCGCACGATCGCTGCAGAACAATTTCTTGCTGGATGGCGTGGATAACAATTCAAACCTGCCCGATCTGCTCAATGAAACGAACTTTGTCATTCAACCGCCTGTAGAAGCCCTGCAGGAATTCAAGGTCCAGACCAACGCCTACAGCGCGGAATTTGGGCGCGGTAATGGGGCGATCGTGAACGCGGTCATCAAGTCGGGCACCAACCAGCTGCACGGCTCGGCGTGGGAGTTTCTTCGCAACAACAAGCTGGACGGACGGAACTACTTTGATCCGCTGGGACCCGTACCTCAGTACCAGCAGAACCAGTTTGGCGCGACATTTGGCGGGCCGGTTTTGCTGCCCCACTTCTACGACGGCCGGGGCCGCACGTTTTTCTTCGTGGACTACGAGGGTTATCGAGTACGCCAGGCGCAAACTCAGGTTGCGTTCGTGCCACCAACGGCGTGGCGGACGGGAGATTTTTCGAGCCTGATCGACTACACGACCGTAACTGGAACGGATTGCAACCATCAACCAACCTATGCGGGCGAGATTTTCGACGCTAAGCTCGCACAAGCTCTTCCTACTCCGCCCAATACGCCTCCAGCTTTCTGCGGAGTGCCCTTCCAATATGACGGGACGGGGAAACCCCTGAACATCATCCCGGCTGCGCCAGTTGTACCAGGTGGTGGTTCGCTGGATCCATTAGCATTGCGGCTGGCCGCGTTGTATCCAGCGGCGGGTCCTCTCAACTCAAGCGGCAACAACTTCGTCGCCAACCCAGTGCGCCAGGAAACGCGCAACAACTTTGACATTCGCGTGGACCAGAAATTCAATGACAATGACAACACGTTTTTCCGGTTCAGCTTCGAGAATCAGCCCAGTTTTATTCCCGGAACCTTCGGAGGGCTGGCCGATGGTGGGGGATTCTTCAGCGGGCAGGAGGATTTCGCCTACCGCAGCTTCGCTACCAGTTGGACGCACATCTTCAAGCCCTCGCTGATCAACGAATTCCGCCTGGGCTACAACCGGGTGAATGCCCATCGCCTGGAATTGAATGCGGACACAAACGTATCGGCTGAACCCAACATCGATTTCCCGGGCGTTCCTTTTTCGCCGGGCATTGGTGGGCTGCCACAACTTATATTTAGCGACGTCGCCACCTTGGGCAGTCCTACGTTCCTGCCTTCGGTGGAACTGCAGAACTCCTACACTCTTTCCGAGAACCTCACCTGGGTGCGCGGGCAGCATACGTTTAAGTTCGGTACCGAGATCCGTCGCGAAGAGTTCACAATTTTCCAACCAGCCGCAGCGCGCGGGACGCTCAACTTTGACCCGACACTGACTGATAACCCCGCAGACATCGGCAGCGGAGGAACCGGTTTTGCGTCTTTCATGGCGGGCCTTACCAGCGGCGGCAGCATCAACAACCTGCACAACGTCGACTATTTCCGGAACACCTTTGCGTTTTACGCCCAGGATGATTGGAAAGTGACGCCGACGGTAATATTGAATCTGGGCTTACGCTACGAACTGTTTGGCATCGTTTCGGATCGCCACAACGACGTGGGAAATTTTGACCTCAGCAATCCCACCGATCCTACGATCTTTGTACCGAAGGGACAAACCGCGCAGCTCACGCCCTTCATCGCGCAGTACGTTAAGATCAACGCCACTGGCAGCCGCGGGCTGATCAACTCGGATCTGAATAATTTCGCCCCGCGCGTCGGTATTGCATGGCAGTTTACTCCGCAGACTGTGTTGCGATTGGGCTATGGAATTTTCTACGGAGGGCAGGAAAATGGTCCGTACTCGAATCCAAGTCCGGGATTTAATCCTCCATTCTTCACCAACCAATCTTTCATTGCGCCATGTAGCGCACCCACGGCGAACCTTGCGGCGGGAGATTGCCGCGTGACTCAGATTCCCACCCTAGCCGGCGGCTTCCCCGCCAACTCGCTGGTCGATCCCAATACTCCCATCTTTTTCTCCGTCGATAAGAACCTGCGCACACCCTATATGCAGCAGTGGCATTTGAGCGTTGAACGGGAACTCCCCGCCAATAGTGTGTTCACGGTGACTTATGCGGGATCCAAAGGCACGAAGCTATATACGTTTTTCAACGGCAACCAGGCAGCGCCCGACCCGAATCCGAATGACGCGACCGCGCCGCGCCGGCCTGTCTCTGCGACCGTGATCGGGACAACCCCTCCTTGCTCGCTGGCAAATTCGCAGAACTGCTCACCCGTTTTCGACACGGGGATCGATTGGTTCCGCTCGACTGGCGCTTCCAATTACAGCTCGCTGCAGGCAAGTTTCGAAAAACGCTTCGCGAAGGGCCTGCAGTTCCAGGCGTCCTACACTCACGCGCACTCCTTGGATATCGCTTCCAACGCGAATCTTGGTCCTACGCAGAACAACAGCGACTTCCGCTACTTCCGCGACCCTCAGGCCGAATACGGTAATTCTGATTTCGACGTGCGCAATCGCTTCGTGTTGAATTCGATTTACGAACTGCCCTTCGGTCACGGCAAACACTTCCTGGGGAGTGCGAGCGGGTTTGCGAACCAGGTGATCGGAGGCTGGCAGATTGCGAATATCCTTTCTATTTCCAGTGGTAACTGGTACACGGTGCTCGACGAGAATGGCAACTTCGCCAATGCTGATGGCGGCGCCGGGGGCGTTTCCCAGCGTCCTGACCAGGTCGGAGATCCCAACCGGGCGGGCATTGTACCGGGCAACACCGAATTTGCTGGTTGCCAGGTACTGGCATCACAAGGCGGCCTTGCTCCCGACAGGATTCACACCCCGACCGCTTGGTTCAACACTTGCGCGTTTATGGATCCTCCCGAAGGTTCGTTCGGCGACGTGGGCCGTAATACCGTCGAAGCACCGGGATACAAAGAATGGGACTTCTCAGTATTCAAGTTCTTCCACCCCTCGGAACGGACGGATCTGGAATTTCGCGCGGAGTTTTTCAATCTCCCGAACCACACCAATTTCCTGTTCGCGCAGAGCGGACCGCAAAATGGAAACAACGCGACCAGTCTCGGGACGCCACAGTTCGGCGATTTGACGGCTGCGCGGCCGCCGCGACAAATACAATTCGCCCTCAAGTTTTCTTTCTAAAGACAGCCAGCGACTAGCTTATGAGCGACACGAAACATCCAATCCACAAGTTGACAATTGCTCGTCGCAACATCGGAACCGCGCGGAAAGCGCTTGTAGTCCTGCAGTGCAGCATGATGGGCTCAATTATTGCTGCATGGACGCTGGGCGCAGTGCAGTGCCCGGCCCAACAGCTGACGAATAAGGCTCTCTCCTTGACAGTCAATCGTCAGGATGGGTCGTATCAATTTGGGTCGCTTGGCAGCCAATCCGTAGTGCAGGCTGGCGTCGGTGCGCTAATCAATCACCAGTGGCAGCGTTCCAGCAGCTATCCATCGCATTCGGTATCCGAGTCGCCATTCAGTGATGCGCTTGGCTCCGGCCAACAGTTGACGGTCACTTGCAGCGGGCTGCAGGGCAGTCCTGATCTCGTCTACGTAATGCAGCTCTACACGGAAAGCCCATACGGCGCCATTCGAGTCCGCGTCAGGAACACAACGCGCACAGCAATATCGGTGCAGGCAATCCGTAGCGTTGAGGCCATGGGAGATTCGATCCTGAACTTGGGCGGCCATCCATCGGATGAGCGAATCCTCTCCGATAGTTTCAGCGAAGATTGGCCGGACCTGGTGATCTACGATCTGGGGGACGCTCCCGGTGGAATGCATCGCGGAGTCGGAAGCCAGCTTATCTATAACCGGCAGAGCAAGCAGAGCTTATTTCTGGGTGCACTCACGTCGGATCGCTTCCTGACTCTCTTGCGACTGACGGCCGAGGGCAAGGGTCCCCAAGCCAAGGTCGCATCTTACACAGTCGAATCTACGGGAACGACGGAGATTCAGAAGGATTACAGTGAGGCTGGCTCGCTCGAAGCAAAGTCTCTTAAGAGCGACCGGATCGAACTAAGTCTTCCTCTCAATCCTGGCGAGGAGATAAGCTCCGAACGATTAATGTTCGCGGCAGGGCCGGACTATCTGGGGCAACTTCGCGCGTATGGCTCGGCAATTCGACGTCTGCATCACGCACGCGTTTCGAGTGAGATTCCAATCGGATGGTGGAGCTGGACCGCTTATTACGCGGCGATCAACGAGGGCGAAACGCTGGCGAATGCCGATTGGCTGTCGCAGCATTTGAAATCGCTCGGCTACAAGTATTTCCAGATCGATGAAGGCTATCAGTACGCGCGTGGAGAATACGTCACTGCCAACGCGACGCAATTCCCCGACGGCATGCGGTCTGTGGCCCATCATATTTTGAGAGATGGCCTCATCGTTGGCCTGTGGACGGCTCCATTCGAGGTAAGCAGTCGCGCCTGGGTTTACGAACACCACAAAGATTGGTTGGTCCACAATGCTGAGGGCCAGCCGATTCCTCTAGAGGATGTGTGGAAACAAGGTGTTGACACGCTTTACGCGCTCGATACAACCCACCCCGGGGCGCAGGAATACTTACGCCAGACCTACAAGACCTTGGTTCGCGAATGGGGAGTTCGTTTCATCAAAATGGACTTCATGGATACAACGGCGATAGAAGGTTACTACTACCGCCCAAACACCACCGCGCTCGAAGCCCAGCGTATAGGCTTGCAGGTGATCCGCGACACTGTCGGCGACGATGTGATCCTGGACAAAGATGGCAGTCCGATGCTGAATCCGGTCGGGATCGTGGACACGGGACGAGTCTCCGCGGACACGGGGCACAGTTTTCTGAGGTCGAAGACTGCCGCCCCCGGCATCGCGGCTCGCTTTTACATGAACGGCAACTTCTTCATCAATGATCCGGATGCTTTCAACGTCACCGATACATACCTGGTGGAGCATTCGGGCGAGCGTTCCTCACATTCGCTGGCGACGGCGCAGACTTCAATCGCACTTTCTGCGGTTGCCGGTGGCATGTACGAAATCGGCGATGACCTGCTCGTGCTCGACAGTGAGAAAGACCGGCTGGCCTTGGTGGAAAACCGAGACTTACTGAGCATGTCCAAAGCCGGTCGAGCCTCTACGCCTGTGGATCTCATGACTTATGACCCGGAGGATGAGCAGCCCAGTCTTTTCGTGCTCCGGGAAAGCCCTCGCCAGAGCATCTTGACCGTCTTCAACTGGACCGACAAGCCTCGTTCCCGCTCGTTGAGCCTCGGAGACCTCGGGCTCCCGGTCAGCTCCACCATGGTGGCAAGTGCTGTCCTGGGTTCAAACACCACGTTTGCGCTCGAAGGTGGCGCGATCCGGATTGAGAATCAGTCGCCGCAATCGGCGACGGTCATCAAGTTGGTGGACACTACCGTGGCCAAGGCTGCTCCAACTGTAACTGCCCGGGTCCTTTCTCAGTCGCAGGCCGGGGAGACGATAGCCTTCTCGGCCCAGGCCGCTCCTGACGGCGTGCCTGCACTCGGCTATCATTGGGACTTCGGCGACGGGACGGTCGCAGAAAGACCTAACGTTTCTCATTGCTATACAAGAGCGGCTGATTTCACGGTTCGGCTCACAGTGGACGGCCCGGACGACACACCCTATGAACAGACATTCTCCGTCAGGGTAACGGGCGAATTGAAACCGACTCCCGACCTCCGCGCGAACCGGCGGTTTGAGCAGCCAGCCGACAAGTGATGTTCGCGCGAGTCGCGTCCACTGTCAGTCCGCAGCTCCTAGATTAGTTTGCGATGAGGTTGCAGTTCTGGCGTTTCGCCTGGCTGGAAGTCGCAGGGGGAATTTCAATGCGGCGCAGAGACTTTCTCAAAAGCGGTGTTGCATTGGCCGCTGCTGCTGAACTCGGAACCGGCGAGGCACAAGCATTCGTTCCGGCGCACAACTGGGGTAAGTATGACTTCGGCTCTGGCCCCCTTGTTACAGATCGGCTGAATCAAGGTCCCTTCTCACAGTACCCACCCGATGCCGTCATTCCCACCGATGACGTGGTGATGACGACGACTCCGTCGGAAGAAGTCGTGCCGAACTATGGCAAAGGGCTGATCACCTACATCACCGCTGATATGGGCACCGAAGAAATCAAATCAGACAACGTGTCGCAGGCGATTGAGGATCTGGTTCGATTCCCACTGGGGCAGCAGCTCTACATACGGCCCACATGGCGGGACGTACAGCAGCGGCCTGGACGCCTCGGCATGGCTGATTACCTAAAGCTTGTTTTCGATTTAGCCAAGAAAAACAACAAGCGCCTCGGTCTGCGCATTCAAATGAGCGCTCCGGACTATACTCACGACCCCGCGCTACCAGACTTCATTCTCGAAAAAGTACCGAAAGTTGACTTGGTCCTCACTGATAGCGATAAAGAAAGCCAGGTCGCGGCCCAAAGATACCTGAAGAATCCGCATGCGCGCTATCAGCCGCGCTTCGACGATCCTTTCTTCCAGCAAGCATTCAAAGAACTAGTTGGCCTGCTGGCCGCGGAATTCAACGGACACCCCTCCATCGAGTTCATCGATACCTTCATGTACGGATTCTGGGGTGAAGGGCACACATGGCCATTTGCGAACAATCCTTTCCCCGACTACCAGACTGCCGAGCGCACATGGATCAACATGCTGGAAGTTCAGTTGGAGCACTTCACCAAAACTCCATTGCTGACCAACACCCAACCCGACTTCAGCCGGGTGGGCAATTCTGAACTCCTGGACCGCACGGTTCGCAGCAATAACTGGATTCGCAGCGATACCATCTTCATCGAGAACGAACAGATTGAAGCGCTGAGTAATCGGCCTCCTTGGATTGGAGCAGTGCTCGAACAGGGGCTCCCCGGCAAACCTCCAGATGCGCTCGCTGCGCAGGAAGGAGTATCTCCGGTCGACAACATGATTGCTCACGTGATCGATGTAGGTCCGAATTACTGGTCGCTTTGGAACTTTCATCAAATCAGCGCCAAGAATCTAATGAGCTACTACCAGGCATTTCCCACGTGGTTCGACCGGATCAATCGCCGGATTGGCTACCGCGTGAGGCCTTCTATGATCTGGACCTACGAAGACGCCGGCTATCTCGGGCTGATTGTCGGCTTCGCCAATGACGGAATCGCCGGTGTCCCGGGTGTCCTGCGCGTGAGCGTCGAAAGCCAAGACGGCAAGACACTCAAGAGTGGTTGTCTGGATGCCGGATATCCTCTGCCGGGAAAGATCCGGCAAGCGCAGTTTCTGCTGCCGCTAGGCACAAAATGGCAAGGACTGAAGCTCAAAGCGGAGATCGAAGTAAAGGGCATGCGCTATCCGGTGCGCTGGGCCTGTCACCAGAAACTGAACGACGATGGCTCACTCACCTTGCGCCCCAACCTCCGTCCGGAGGCTTAGGAATAAGGGCAAATCTATCTGGCAGATTAGACGATTCAATCGCGAGCAAGCGAGAGCGAACTCTGTTCTGGTCACTTGACGTCTCCCCAGCCGCGCTAAATGGCGAAGCTAAGTTTGTCGGAGGAAATTTCACTCACCAAATTCTGCATTGAAACCGGCGAGAAAACAGCACGAGCGCCGTTCCTCCAACCACGCCAAAGCTGGTCCACTACTACCTGGACTCCGAGCTGAGGATATAACTCAGCGCGCTCTCGCCCTGCAGGATCTGCAGCTAGTCATGGGTGCTGCAATCAATTCCGTTCATCATGGATGATCTTTTAGCGTGATCAGGACTGAATGTCCGACACCGATATAACGCCTCGCTCCGAGCCAGGTGCACGCGACGTTTTACGCAGTGCTCTCCCCTTGTGACACCTATCACCATGCAGGGTGCTTCTAATCACAGCCAAATGTTTGCGGTAACCGGACACTACACCATCACTCGGACGCCAATCGATCTCTTTGGGAGATGTAAATGAGATTCCAGATCAAACAATTGGTGGTTTCTTTAATTGTGGCTGCCGCTGTCGGGGGTTTGCTGTTTCTCGCCGCGGTGAATCCGCCCACCGCGTCAGCGGTTCCAAGCTACGCCCGGCAGACGGGATTGGCATGCAGCGGGTGCCACTACACCCCTCCGGAACTCAACCCGGCCGGACGAAGGTTCAAATTGCTCGGTTACGTGGACAAGGGGGACGACACCAAGGTCATAAAGACAGATGGAGGCAAATCGCGCGCCGCGCTTGATATTCTCGCCTCCTTGCCGCTTTCAGTAATGCTGGAAACCTCATTTACTTCCACCAAGTCGCCGGTGCCAACGACCGAGAATGGCAACTTCGAATTTCCTCAGGACATATCGCTCTTCCTTTCTGGGGCATGGACCAGCAACGTCGGGAGTTTTCTTCAGGTGACTTATGACGCTCAAGCCGACCATTTCAGCATGGATAACACCGACATCCGTTACGCAAATAATAAGCACAAACTCGGTGGCAAGGAACTCGTCTACGGATTGGACCTCAACAACAATCCGACTTTAGACGACCTTTGGAACAGCACGCCGGCTTGGGGTTACCCGTGGATCGCCAGCGATGTCGCGCCCGCCCCGACGGCAGCTCCCATCATTGATGGCGCTTTGGCGCAAGACGTTGCAGGGCTTGGAGCCTATGCGATGTGGAACAGTCATTTGTATGTGGACGTATCAGTTTATCGCTCAGAACACGTGGGCGGCCCTCAGCCAAATCCTGGATCCGGTTTTTCATACAACATCCATGGGGTTGCACCATACTGGCGCGTTGCGTGGCAGCAATTAACTGCGAAAACGCAGTATGAGGTCGGCACCTATGGCATGCATATGCGGTCCACTCCCAATCAAATCGTGGGTGCCAACGGGATAACTGGCCCGGAGGATCAATATACGGATTGGGCCTTTGATACTCAGATCGATCGGACGTTATTTAGAAAAGACGTGCTCTCATTCCGAGCCACCTATATCCGTGAAAACGCCGATTTGCTGGCCAGCGTCGCCCAGGGCACCTTACCGTTTGGTTCGCACCATCTGAACACTTTTCTCGCAAATGCCGAATACCACTTCGGCAACCGCTACACAGGCACATTCGGCTGGTTCGATACCGGCGGGACTGTCGATCCTGCGCTGTATCCGCCAGCCTCGGTTAGCGGCAGTGCCAACGGCGACCCGAGAGGAGCCGGCTACATCGCAAACGTCTCGTTTTGGCCTTGGCAGAATCTGCAACTCGGGGCGCAATACACCGGATACACACGCTTCAACGGCGGTTCGACAAACTACGACGGCTCCGGTCGCAATGCAAGCTCTAACAACACAATCTATCTGGATGCGAAATTCATTTTCTGATGCCGTCCCGGACACTTATTAAGTGCAATTCAAAGGAGGATAAACCCAATGACTTACAAGGCATGCATATTGCCAGTACTGCTAGCGGGGCTGTGCTCCGCAGCGTGGGCAGGCGATATCGAGGGAAAAGTTAGCGGAGTGAAGGGTAAGTCGGTGGTTTACGTCGACGCTATTGCGGGGAAAACCTTCCCCGCTCCTAAAGAGCACCCGGTCATGGATCAAAAGGGACTGTTGTTTGCGCCGCACACTCTGGTCGTACAACAGGGCACGACTGTGGAATTCCTGAACAGCGACAATGTGCAACATAACGTCTTCTGGACCGCTATCTCCGGTGACAAGAAGGCCGGACACAATCTCGGGACCTGGCCCAAAGGTGAAAAGCGTCCCTTCACTTTCGACAAGGCGGGCGTCGTACCGCTCTTCTGCAATGTGCACCCGGAGATGGAGGGATACATCGTCGTCAGCCCAACTCCATATTTTGCCGAAACCGACGACAGCGGTAATTACAAGATCAAAGACGTTCCCGATGGCAGCTACACAGTAATTGCATGGCATGAAGGCGCCAAGAATCAGTCCAAGCCAGTCACGGTAGCTGGTGGAGGCAAAGCGGATTTCACCCTGAGTAAGTAAGGAGACAAAATATCGGGGAGCGGACGCGTTTTGGCCTGTTCCCCGGTATTTTCATCAGCCTTCTGAGCCATTACAAAACAAATTTGTCGACGCTTAACGCTCTCGGGGACAGACAGTGCCTGCATGCTGAAGCGATACAAAAATAAAAAGGTCGACGGGGACTGGCTGAATACCAACTTCCCTTGCATGATGGCCTGTCCGGCACACACCAACGCTGGACGCTATGTTGGACTGATTGCCGATGGCCGCTTCGAAGAAGCCTACCGCATCGCCCGCGATCCCAACCCGTTGGCCAGCATCTGCGGGAGAGTTTGCGCGCATCCTTGCGAAACCGCATGCCGTCGGGGTGAGATTGACCGGCCAATTTCCATTCGCGCTCTCAAGCGCTTTCTTACCGAGCAATTTGGACCGGAGTCGAAACATCCCATTGCCATCAATGAAGGACGCGGCCAGAAAAAACTTCCTTTCAAAGTTGCGGTCGTCGGAGGCGGTCCGGTGGGCCTTTCAGCCGCCCACGATCTTGCCCTCATGGGATACGCCGTCACAATTTTTGAAGCCGCTCCAGTTGCGGGCGGAATGCTTTACCTTGGCATCCCTGAGTATCGCCTGCCGCGCGATGTGGTCGAAGCCCAAGTGCGCGAGATTCTGGAAACAGGAGACATCACGCTTAAGCTGAATCACACCGCAGGCCGCGACTTCACCGTCTCCGATCTTCGCCGCCAGGGTTTCGACGCCGTCCTCATCGCCGTGGGCGCGCATCGCAGCCGCGATCTAAGCATCCCCGGAGTCGATCTCGATGGCGTCCACAAAGGCATCGACTTTCTGCTGAATGTGAACCTCGGCTACAAGTTCACCATCGGCAAGAAAGTGATCGTGATCGGCGGCGGCAACGTGGCCATGGATGTGGCTCGCTCCGCCGCTCGCGAAGTCGTTCGTCAGCATGCGGGCGGGGTTCAGGACGCGGAGCCCTCAGCGGAAAATATGACTGCAGTTGCGACGCGGGAAATGGTCGATATTTCTCTTTCCGCTCTGCGCATGGGCGCCCGCGAGGTGAATCTCGTCTGCCTGGAACCCCGCGATCAAATGCCCGCCGCCCTCGAAGAAATCGAGGAGGCAGAAGAAGAAGGCATTCGCATGCACCCCGGCCTCGGCCCCAAGCGGATGGTGGGCAAAGATGGCAAAGTAGTCGCACTCGAGACCCTGAAGACGAAATGGGTTTTCGATCAGAACAAGCGCTTTAATCCGGCGTTCTTCGAAGGCAGCGAAAGCCTGATCGGGTGCGATACCGTCATCATGGCGATCGGGCAAGCTCCGCGCCTCGACTTTCTCACTCCAGAAGACAAAGTGGAGTTGTCTCCGCGCGGCCTGATTGCCGTCAATCCGCAAACGCTCATGACATCGGCCCCTGGGATCTTCGGTGGCGGCGACTGTGTCTTCGGACCGCGTCTGATTATCGACAGCGTGGGAGATGGCAAACGCGCCGCGGTTGGAATCGACGAATACCTGCGCAAGAACAAACATCCCGAACCCATCATCGAGGTCGAGGCATTGAAGCGGCACAGCATGCCGCTGGACTATCTGGACATCGACCGCCAGCCCGTGCCGATGCTCCCCCTCGAGCGCCGCACTGGAGTAACCGAAGTGGAAGTCGGCTACGACGCTTCCGAAGCGATCGCGGAAGCCCAACGCTGTCTGCACTGCTGGACCAATACGATTTTCGAAGGCTCACCGGAAGATGGCAGCATGTGCATTCTCTGTGGGGGTTGCGTCGATGTCTGCCCGGAGAAATGTCTTGAACTGGTTTCGCTCGATCGCATCGACTTCGAGCCGCAGACTGTGCAATACATCCGCGACAACCAGGAATGCTTTGGAGTGGAATTCGATGAAGTCGTCGCGGATGAACTTGGAATTATCACCGGTGCAGCCATGTTGAAAGATGAGACCCGCTGCATTCGCTGCGGTCTCTGCGCCATGCGCTGTCCCGTGGGCACAATCACGATGGAATCGTACAACCTCATTCCCGCCGAACCGACTGGGTTGATCTCAATCGCGGCGATTGGAGCGGGTCTGCAGTCGAAGTGAGAAACAGAAATGACCGACGAAATCAAAAACGCAACCGCTGAAGAAAGCGTCAATCGCCGGCAGTTCTTCACCAAGCTCGGGCTGGGCTCGCTGGGGATTGCAGCCGCCGGCACAGCTGCTTTCGCCTATCAGTTTCTCGATCCCAACGTGCTGTACGAACCGTCGCCCGTGGTGAACGCCGGTAAGCCCGATCGCTATCCCCTCGATTCCGTCACGCTTGATGTGAACTCTGGCATTTACATCATTCACTCGCAGGAGGGTTTTTTTTCCCTCAGCGCAGTCTGCACGCACTTGGGCTGCCTCACCGCATGGAAGCCTGAGTTGAACATGATTGCCTGCCCTTGTCATGGCAGCAAGTTTGCGGTGTGGGAACGAGCCAACCTGAAGCCTGGCGACAAGATCGAAGGCCCCGCACCCAAGCCTCTGCCCTGGAAGCGGGTGTGGCTCAACGACGATGGAGACTTGCTGGTGGACCGCTCGACCGACGTTCCTCCACTGCAGCGTGATTCCTTTGTGAGGGTCTAAGCGATGTCGAAAACACTCGACCAACAGTTCGACGAGTTACGCGGCACACGGGTGTGGCGTTCGATTTTCCGCAGTGGCACTGGGTCCAGCACCCTGAAGCGAGCACTCGCCATTCAGCAGAACGTATTCCTGCACTTGTTCTCGACCAAGGTGCGCACCCGCATGCTTAGTTTCAGTGCGACCTGGTACTTGGGCACGTTGACACTTGGGACCTTTCTGATCTTGGTCGCGACTGGCATTCCACTGATGCTCTACTATCACCCGTCCGCGCCGCAGGCTTATGCGGATACGAAGGATCTGCAGTTCGTAATTTCATCCGGAATGTTTCTGCGCAATCTGCATCGCTGGTCGGCGCACGCCATGGTCTTCCTGGTCTTTGCACACATGTTCAAGGTTTTTTACCGCGGCGCTTATCGGGCTCCGCGTGAGTTCAACTGGGTCATCGGTGTAATCCTTCTGTTGATCACGCTGCTGCTTAGTTATACGGGCTATCTGCTGCCCTGGGATCAGTTAGCGTACTGGGCCATCACGGTAGGATCGAATATCGCTTCCGCAGTACCCATCATGGGGAACAAGATCCACTTTCTTCTGCTCGGCGGAAACGCAGTAAACGCCAACGCCCTGCTGCGGTTCTATGTGCTCCATTGCATGGTCCTTCCACTGACCGCAATGTTCTTTGTCGCCATCCACTTCTGGCGTATCCGCAAGGATGGCGGCCTTTACTCCCATGCCAGCGAACCGGCGACGCTGCGAGCTAACTCTTCGCACGCAGTGACTGCGAAGGAGGGTCAATAGCCATGGCCGACCCCAAAGACTTTGTAGCCGGTGTCGATTCCAATGCAAAGAAGTCTCCGCGCCGTATCGTGTTCATTACCCGCCGCACTTCGGCTCAGGTAAAGGTCGAGAGCGAAGATCAGATACAGACTTTTCCCGAGGTTCTGTTTCGCGCCGCCGTCGCTATCCAAGTATTGGCCATCGTTCTGGTATGGATCGCGCTGATCTTCAACGCCCCACTGGAGGGTCTCGCAGATCCTTCGCACACTCCCAATCCGGCGAAGGCGCCATGGTATTTTCTGGGACTGCAGGAGATGCTGCATTACTTTCCGCCGATGGTCGCAGGAGTACTGGTTCCTGGCTTGGTAGTAATGGCGCTTATTGTTATTCCCTATTTCAAAGTTAACATCGAAGCGGAAGGACTTTTCCTTAAAGATCGGCAGCGCCGGCTGCGGATCTTCTACGTGGTCGCGCTCGCTCTCTCGTTGTTTCTGATCTTTTTCAAGGTGTACGCCGCCCTCGTTCCTACATTGATCATGGCCGCCATCATGCTCCTTGCGGCGCAGAGTTCTCCGCAATCTCCTTCGGCGTTCCGCCGCTATCTGGCAGCCAAGCCGCTTTCCTATTGGGTGATGACGTGGTTCCTATTCGAACTGGTGGTTCTGACTGCCATCGGCACATTTTTCCGCGGGCCGGGTTGGTCCTGGGTGTGGCCGTGGCAAGGGTCTTAATGGGATCATGAAAACAACTTTCAAATCGATATGGCAAAAGTTGTTCGGGGATAGCGTTCGCGCCTTCGGCGTGGTCAGTTTCTTATTCCTGATTTCACTGGCGATCGCCCCGGCCAAGAATTACTTCAGCGAATGGCGTCACTATCAGCACGGCTATCTGAAAATGATTCGTAACCGCAGCGATGCGGTCACTCTTCAGCGCCACTTTCAGGGAGGAATTCAGCAGATCTGGCTGCCCGAACTCGGCGTGGTCGACCGCTGCACAAGCTGCCACGTTGGTTTGAAAGAGGCCAGCATCAACGATGTGAGCCTGCAGCCCTTTCGCAAGCATCCTCCCATTCCGCATCAGATCGATCAATTCGGTTGCACGGTTTGCCATCGCGGCCAGGGCGTCGCCACCACGGTCGCTGAAGCGCACAGCAGCACGCTGGCGTGGGAACAGCCAATTCTGCCCGCGAAGTATATCGAGTCATCCTGCGGCGAGTGTCATCGAGGGCCGTTGCCGGGCGCGCCTCGATTAAATGAAGGCCGCCATCTGCTTTCCAGCTATGGCTGTGTGCATTGCCACACCGTAAAGCTGGCGGATGGAAAAATAATGAAGGCCGCGGATGACCCTCCTTCCCTCTCGCACATCGCCGACAAGACTACGCGCGAGTGGGTTTATGCCTGGCTGAAGGATCCTCAAGCCTACGCGACCACAGCAACCATGCCGAATTTCAAGCTGAGCGATGATGATGCGCGGGATATGTCCGCGTTCCTGATTGCAAACAGCACTTCATTGCCGGGCGACACGGTTACTTTGTCGGCGAAGCCGTCGTCTGATGCCGCCGCCGGCGCCAGCTTATACGGCGAATCTTTCTGCTCCTCCTGCCACGCCGTGCAAAATGCCGCCGGCAATCTGGTGGGTGGAGATGTTGGACCCGAGTTGACCCGGGTCGGTAGCAAAGTAAAGCCCGAGTGGTTGCAGGCATGGCTGCGTAATCCCAGGGCCTACGATGCAGAGACCGCGATGCCGCACTATCGCCTTAACGATACTCAAGTCGCGACTCTATCCGGATTCCTGTTAGCGAAAACCGACTCCGACCTGCTCGCCAACGTTCATCTTGAAACCGCAACCGCCGCGCAGATCGCGCACGGCAAACGCCTGGTTTCCGACTACGGATGTGCGTCCTGCCACGAAATTGCCGGAATCAAGAAACCGGAGAACTTTGCCCCCGAGCTCAGCCGCATTGGAAGCAAGCCGGTCACGCAGCTAGTTTTCTTGCCGGGAATGCAGCATACGCTTCCCGACTACATCGCGACCAAGATCAAGCAGCCGCGGGCGTTTGGTCAAGGCTTGAAGATGCCGCAATACACGTTCACCGGGCAGCAGATCGATTCGCTTGCCACCGCTCTTCTAGCCCTAAACGACCGTTCCTTCTCGCTGTCTCCGGCACTGACCGTTGCCTCAAAGCCGGAATCTGATTATCAGCCCGCTGGCAAAGCCGGAAAGCTGATGACCGATCTGGCTTGCTTCAGTTGCCATCGCATCAATGGCCACGGCGGAGATATGGCGCCCGATTTGACCTGGGAAGGCAGCTCCGTGCAGCGCCCGTGGCTGGTCGAGTTCCTCAAGAATCCGAACACGCTTCGCCCCGCGTTGATTCGCCGCATGCCAAGATTCAACCTCACGGACGGTGAGGTAAACGAAATTACCGACTACATACTCACCGTGTACCAGAGCCCGGCAATCGACCGCGATTCCATGCCGCTGAGTGGCTATTCGCAAGGCGAGGTTGAGCTGGGCAAGCAGCTCTTTTACGGCAAATACGCTTGCCAGGGCTGCCACATTGTCGATACCAAAACTGACAAAGGATACATCGGTCCGACGCTAACGAAGGTTGGATCCCGCCTCACCGCCGCTTGGATATTTCAGTGGATGAAGAATCCGCAAGCCCTGCGCCCCGGGACAGCCGAGCCAAACCGCGCCATGAGTGATGAAGACGCACAAGCTCTGACGGCTTTCCTGATCTCGCAGAAAGGCGGAGGCAAAGTGGAGGTTGCAAAGAAATGATTCGTCCCTCGCCGGGCATTTTTGCTTTGTTTGCTGCCGCGCTGGCAATGTCGCTTGCATTTGCTTGCTCGCACTACACCGCACCCGCTACGCCGCTCAAATCCACCGCGTTCGGCGCCGCCATTGTCGAAACCAGCGGCGGCAAACAGATTACACAGACAGGTACGCCGCTACCGCAGCCGCTGATCGTGCAAGTGAATGATGCGCAAGGGACGGCAGTTCCAGGCGCGCTCGTCGAATTCAGCGCCGCGCCCGGCGTCACGTTCGATCCCCGAAGCGGCCTTACCGATTCCAGCGGCCAGGTCACGACCAACGTCACTCTCGGAGGCATGGCCGGACGCTATCAGGCAACCGCTTCGAGCACCGATAAGACAGGAAAGAAATTTGCTCTGACTCTCGACGAAATCGCTCTCGGCTACCAACAAACCCTGGGACGGCAACTCAACGATCAGTATTGCGAGCGCTGCCACAATCCCGAGTCGACCGTGGAACGCGTCTCAAATTTCGACAATCTCGAAATCAAGCCGCACCCGTTTAGCGAGGGCGATACGCTCAACAAACTCACCGATGCCGATCTCACTGCCATCATCACCCACGGCGGTCCCGCGCTCAACAAGTCCGCGCTCATGCCGGCCTGGGGCAGCACTCTCAGCAAGTCTGACGTGCAGGCGGTGATATCGTACATCCGCGCAATATCAGATCCGCCCAACCGCAATGCCTCCCCGGTGTACGCCAAATCATCACCAGTCCGGTTCCTCCGGGAATAACGGTGAAACATGGGCATCTTCGCGTATTTCAGGGTGAGTGGGCGTGAGATTTCTCGGGGCGAATAAACGGAGTCACTTCTGTTTCGCTTTGTTCTCGGCTTCGTGTTTCTGTGCCTCTATCGTCCAGGGGGGAACGATGCCATTTTCGCGGGCGTAAGCCACGCATTGTCCCAAGTGTTCGTGGGCATCGGCGACCAGGATGTAGACGACATCGCCGGCATTCGCCTCCGGACCGAGTTTCGGAAGCAGCTTTGCAAACTCCGCGTTGCTCATGCCATTGATTGTGTTCAGAGTGAAGTCCCACGATTTGTCCAATTCCCTGATGATTTGATCCCGATTCGTCGTGGACTTTTCATAGGTCTTGGCATCAAATCCGGCCGGCGGAGCGGCCCCCATTAGAGCCAGAATTCCGTAACGCTCCCCAGCAACATGCAACAAAACTTCCGCATACGAGCGGGAATCTGGCGAAGGACGCCAGCTAAGTTTGTCTTCCGGAATGACCTGGGCGAGATCCACGAACTTTTTCTGCATGACTTTCAGATCGAGTAACGACTGCCCTTTCATGTCATAACTTGGCCGACTGTTATCAACAGCGTGCACAGTTGTCATAGTTTGTGCCGGTGCGCTAATTGTGCAAGCGAAGACGACGACTGAAACAAGCAGATGGGGCACAACTTTTTTCATGGGAAGCCTCCTCGACGCCAAGTTAGAAACTGAGCTTTAATTCCCACTCGATCGCCCGAGGTGCACCGAGCGCATTTACACCCGAGCCCAATCCAAGACGAAGGAAGTTTCCAGCCGCTCCATGCTCAAGCGCGCTGGTGGTGCCGTTGGGCGAACCTACCTGTCCGTTGAGTGTGGGGCTGAAGGGGACGGCAGGGCCATCGAAGTTAGAAAAATTGAACACATTGAAGAAGGAAACTCCGGGCCTGATCTCGAGTCTTTCCTTTATTTTATAAGCCCAGCTCATGTTCATGTCGAAGGTCCTCAGCCACGCCTGCTCAATTGCGCCCGGCGGTGCCAGTTGGAGAGGTCCATATGGCAACGTGGCCGTAGGGGTGCTCCCCCCGATCACACCTCCCAAAGACTGCAGCTGGCCCAATGTAAACAATCCGTTGCTGATCAGCACTTGGCCGGCGGGCGTTGCTTGACCGACGAGGTTAGTGTTGTAGTTTGTGATCAGCTGGTTAAGGCCGCTAGTGCCGAAAGAGCGGCCGAAGCCTCCAACATTTGTCCCGGGAAGAAGATCACCTAATCCCCGGTTGTTTGCTATAGCTCCGTCACCAGTGCCATCTCCAGTTACGTCAGTCTGGAAGATCCCGCCGGCTGCACCGCTCACCGGCAGAAGCACATTGGAGGGGAGCGGACTGTCGAAATGAGCGGTCAACCCGACCTGAAAGCCCGCAGGCAAATCCATATAGCCGCCAAAGGAAATCTGGTGAGTGCGATCCAGGGCATTGGGGCCAATATAGCGGTTGGGATCGGCAAAATCGGTAGCGGCTGTGCTGAAATCGTTGTCTCTCGCGGTTGCCACATATCGAGAAAAGGAATAGGAAACTTGCAGGTTTGCATGCCTAATCGCCGGAAGAGGCCGTGCAACATCCTCCTTCAGGGTTGCCTGCAGCGCGTTGTAGACGGAACGCCCAATGGGGAACAACATCTCGTTGGAGCCCACCGCATTATTGATACCGGGAAAAGCCGCCGCTGCGCACGGGGAACCACCGCACAGCACGTAACCTGAATCGAGACCGTTGCTGGCGAAATTAGTTATATTTGCGCCGGCGGCGATGTCACACGCAACATCGGCGCAGCCGAATTGCGCATTGGTAGCGGTGATCGCAGCCTGCGCTGCGGCTTTGTTGAAGAAACGTGCATCGCCGACGTGGTTTGTATCGAGAATGAGAAAGTTATGGGTGGATATGTTGCGGAGATAATCCACGCTTGCCACCATTCCTCGTCGAATCTCTCGCTGCATGCCGACGTTCATCTGCACCGAGCGTGGCGAGACGTAGTTGGGAGCGAGGAGAGCCGTGCTGGTATTGAAATTGTCCGCTAGGATGTTGCCGATATAGCTACCGTTTGTCGCCGGCCCGGCACTCAGAACAGCGGCTTGGTACTGTTGCTGAAATTGTGTGATCTCAGGAATCACGCTTCCAATTGGTTGTCCGCAGAAAGTGGGGGTGTGCACGCTTCCATCGGGAAAAGTGACCGGCGTGGCGCCTCCATTTGAGCAAGCGCCCGCAAAGCCCAGGAAAAGTCCCTTTTGCAGTCGCCCCGGAGTATCAAACAGAACGTTGTTCCAAATGGAGTTCTCATAGAACAATCCGATACCGGCGCGTATCACGGTCTTACCGTTTTTATGCGGGTCCCAAGCAAGGCCGAGCTGCGGAGCAAAATTGCGGTTCGGCTGGTTCACCGCGGCACCTAAGTTCGAATAAAACTGATTGTTGAACATATTCAATACGGGAAGGGGGCCGAGGTTGCTGTCGGTGCGCCCGGTATCGCGCACATACCGCAGGCCCGCGGTCACGGTCAAGTTAGGCTTGGCTTTCCATGAATCCCCAAAATAAAAGGAGATCCGGTTGTCGGGCCCCAATCCGCCGCCGGCGAAGCCGAATGCTGATTGCAAGGATGAGAACCCTTGTCCATTGCCCAATGTGACGTTGTTAGCCGGGTAGTTCAACGGGTTGCTGGATCCTCCCGGGAAAACGTTGAAGGTAGTGGCATTCGCCGCAGCGTTCACCGCTGGCGCCAGTCTCAGAAACGTGGTGAGTCCACCACCGTGAATGTGGTTATATCCCGCTCCAAAGCGGAAGACATGATTCTTATAGAGTT
>Ga0074045_10000096_pt1 | contig 73646 bp, 56 predicted proteins | sample BogForMeECP23OM2_FD_94442 | JGI IMG/M metagenome (GOLD analysis project Ga0074045, IMG submission 94442) | Bog forest soil microbial communities from Calvert Island, British Columbia, Canada - Bog Forest MetaG ECP23OM2 | ecosystem: Environmental > Terrestrial > Soil > Wetlands ... | reverse complement strand
CCCCCGATTCGCAGATCTTGCGCTGCCTGAAGGAAGGCGGAGGCGACCGGTAATCGGTTGAGCTGAGGTCGAAGCCGGTTGATGATTTCCGGCGCGGTAATTTTCCGTTCGTTCAGCGGCTTAAGCGCGATAAAAATAAACCCCGTGTTTGTGGCGCCACCGCCTCCGGTAAACGCAACTGCGTTTTGCACCGCGGCGTCGTTCTTGATCACTCCCACAATTTGTTGAAGGGAATCATTCATGGAAGGAAAAGAAGCGTCCTGTGGGCCCTGGACACCTCCCGCAAGCGCACCAGTGTCCTGCTGAGGGAAGAAACCCTTCGGAATTTTGAAAACGATCACAACGTTTAAGGCAATCGTCAGGAACAGAATCGTGAGCGTGAGGACCGAATTATCGAGAACCCAGCGCAGAGTATGCCGATACAGGTTGAGAAGTCCGTCAAACATCTTCTCTGTGGCCATGTACACGCGGCCGTGCTTCTTCGCGCGTTCATCGCGAAGCAGGTATGCACACATCATCGGCGTGGTGCTGAGGGAAATGGCCATCGAAACGAGAATGGCGGTAGATAGAGTAATGGCAAATTCGCGGAAGAGCCGTCCAACTATCCCGCCCATCAGCAGTAGCGGAATGAATACAGCGATAAGAGAGATGCTGATCGAGAAAACGGTGAAGCCGATTTCTTGCGCACCTTTCAGTGTTGCGGCGAAAGGTTCCATGCCGGCTTCCAGATGACGGGTTATGTTTTCCATGACCACAATCGCGTCATCGACCACAAAGCCCGTGGCGATGGTCAGCGCCATCAGCGAGAGATTGTCCAGGCTGTAACCGCAGAGATACATCACCGTGAATGTGCCGATGAGCGAAACGGGGACAGCCACGGCAGGGATTAACGTCGCGCGGCCGTTGCGCAAAAAGATGAAGACAACGACGATCACCAGAATGATCGAGAGTGTCAGCGTCCGTTCGACATCACTGACTGACGCTCGAATGGTTGTGGTTCGGTCGAGCACAATCGTGGTGTCCATGCCCTGGGGAATCGAGGCTTGGATCGAAGGCAACTCTGCACGAATCCGGTCGACGGTATCGATGATGTTGGCGCCCGGCTGGCGGAATATGATCAGCATCACGGCGCGTTTGCCGTTCAAATATCCGGCAGCACGAAGGTTTTGCACGGAATCCACCACGTCCGCGACATCGGAAAGACGAACGGCCGCGCCATGGTTGTAGCCGACAATGATCGGCTTGTAGTCTTCGGCGTGACTAATCTGATCATTCGCAAGGATGTCCGCGGTTATGTTGCCGTCGGTGATTTGTCCTTTAGCGAGGTCCGAGTTCTGCAACCGCAGTACGGACTGAACGTCCGTCATGGTGAGGCCATAGCCGGCAAGCTTCGTGGGATTCACTTCCACACGCACGGACGGGAGTGCGCCTCCGCCGGCGTTGACCTGGCCTACACCCTGGATTTGGGAGAGTTTCTGCTCGATGACTGTCGAAGCTTCATCGTAAAGCTTGTCGGGTCCGTATTTGTCCGATGTCAGTCCCAGGATCATGATCGGCGCATCGGCGGGATTGACCTTGCGATAGGTGGGATTTGCCGGAAGGTTTGCGGGCAGATAGGTGCGTGCCGCGTTGATGGCCGCTTCCACGTCGCGAGCTGCTCCATCGATGTTCCGGCTGAGATCGAACTGAATCGTGATCGAGGAGTTGCCCAAGCTGCTGGTGGAAGTCATTTCCGTAACGCCCGCGATATGGCCGAATTGCCGTTCCAGAGGAGTGGCCACGGACGAAGCCATGATCTCCGCGCTCGCCCCGGGCAAGCTGGCGCTCACGGAAATGGTGGGGAAATCTACCTGCGGCAAGGGCGAGACCGGAAGCACCCTGAACGCGATGGCGCCGGCAATGGCGATGCCAATGGTCAGCAAAGTCGTGGCCACGGGCCTATAGATGAATGGCTTTGAGACACTCATAGTTGCCCTGCTGGTTTCGGGTTGCCGCCCGGGTTGGAATTCTTGGACTTTCGCGACATCCGTTGGGCCAGATTGTCGAAGAAAATGTAAATTACCGGAGTGGTATAGAGCGTGAGCACTTGGCTGACCAGGAGCCCCCCCACCATGGCGATCCCCAGGGGACGTCTCAGCTCCGATCCAAAGCCCGTGCCAAAGGCAAGGGGCAGGCCGCCGAGCAACGCCGCCATGGTGGTCATCATGATGGGACGGAAGCGCAGCAGACACGCCTCATAAATAGCGTCTGTCGCATTCTTTCCGTGATGGCGTTCCGCATCCAAAGCGAAGTCAACCATCATGATGCCGTTCTTTTTCACGATGCCGATCAGCAGCACCAAGCCGATGATGGCCACCACGCTGAGGTCCAGGCGGAACAGAAGCAAGGCAAGAAATGCTCCAACGCCTGCCGAAGGAAGCGTGGAAAGAATCGTGATTGGATGAATGAAGCTTTCATACAGCACACCGAGAACGATGTACACCGTGACTAGCGCAGCGAGAATCAGCAACGGCATATTCGACAGGGAGTTTCGGAAGGACGCGGCGGTACCCTGGAAATCGGCTTGCAAACTTTTCGGCATGTGCAGATCCTGCTGGACCTTCGTGACCGACGAAATCGCTCCGCCGAGTGCAGCATTGGGAGCCAGGTTAAAGGACACCGTTATCGCGGGAAACTGCCCTTGATGGTTGATCGAGAGCGGCTCCGTCGTGGTTTCAAAGTGCGAGAACGTTCCGAGCGGTACAGCACTATTTGTCATCGAGCTTGTGGCTCCGGCAGAGGTAGCGCCCTTGCTGGATGTAGCGGTCGAAGTGCTCGATGTGAGGGCGTTGACGGGCGGGGTGAGCGTATTGGACGTGGGCGTGTACAGCGCCGAAGTCGTTAACGCATTGGAGCCGGCCGATGTCGAACCTTGACCCGTGGTGGACGCTGGCGCGCCGGTGGTGCCCGCAGCCGAGTTCGACCGGATGTAAAGCTTATTCAGTTTGTCGGGATCCAGCTGAAACTGTGGCTCACACTCCAGAATCACGTGGTATTGATTCAGCTGGGTGTACATGGTATTGATCTGCCGCTGGCCAAACGCGTCGTACAGCGTATTGTCAATCGTGGTCGGCGTGATTCCGAGCCGCGAAGCGGTCGGGCGATCGATCAAGAGCGCAACAGCCAGGCCTCCCGGCTGCTGGTCTGTAGCCACATCTTCCAGCTCTGGCAACTGCTTCAATCGATCTACAAATCGGTTGGTCCATTTCGTCAATTCGCTGGGGTCGGGATCTTCCAGGGTGTACTGATATTGCGTGCGGCTGACGCGATCATCCACGGTGATGTTTTGCACCGGTTGCATGAACAGTTGAATACCCTGGACATCGTCAAGTTTGGACTGCAGGCGCCGAATCACGTCGGAGGCGCTGATGTCTCGTTTTTCCAGCGGCTTCAGATTGATGGCCATTCTTCCGCTATTGGTGGTGATGTTCGTGCCGTCGGCTCCAATGAACGACGATAGGCTATCGACTGCGGGGTCTTGCAGAATGATATTCGCGAGCTCTTGCTGCTTTTCGGCCATGGCCTTGGAACCAATTGCCGGCGCCGCCTGAGAAATACCTTGGATGATTCCGGTGTCCTGAATAGGGAAGAAGCCTTTAGGAATGATGACGTAGAGAAATATCGTGAGTGCCAGCGTGGCCACGGCAATCAGAAGAGTGATGGTCTGGTAGCGAAGCACGAACTTCAGCGTGCGCGCATAGAAATTGATCATGCCGTTGAACGCGCGCTCCGAGGCTTGATAGAAGCGGCTTTGTTGTTCCTCTGGGTTGTGCCTCAGGATCCGCGAAGCCATCATGGGCGTCAGCGTCAACGAAACCACTGCGGAGACTACGATCGTGACCGCCAGCGTCACTGCAAACTCACGAAACAGCCTGCCCACCACATCGCCCATGAACAGCAGCGGAATCAGCACTGCGATCAGCGAAACCGTCAGAGACAGAATCGTGAAACCAATCTGCTCCGCTCCCTTCAACGCTGCTTGCATCGGCGGCTCGCCCGCTTCGATATACCTTGAAATGTTCTCGACCATGACGATGGCGTCGTCGACGACGAAGCCCGTCGAAATCGTCAGCGCCATTAACGAAAGGTTATCGAGGCTGTAGCCCAGTGCGTACATAGCCGCGAAAGTTCCCACGATCGATAGCGGCACGGCAACGCTGGGAATAATCGTGGCGTACAGACTGCGCAGAAACAGAAACATCACCATAACCACCAGCGCGACGGTGAGCATCAACTCCTTTTCCACGTCTAGAACAGATGCTTGGATCGGAGTGGTCAGGTCGGTAAGCGTGGTGACATCAATCCCCGTTGGGAGATTGCTTTGCAGTTGTGGCATCAGCGCTTTGATCCGCTTCACAACGCTAATGGTGTTTGCCCCTGGCTGACGCTGCACGTTGAGGATGACTGCAGGCGTTTTGTTCATCCAGGCGGCCTGGTTGTTGTTCTCGACTCCGTCAACGATCTTTGCCACGTCTGTAAGCATCACCGGAGCGCCGTTGCGATAGGCAACCACCACGTTCCGGTAATCCTTGCTGGTGACCAGCTGATCATTGGCGTCAATCTGGTAGTCCTGGCGGTCTCCATCGAAGTTCCCCTTGGCCGCGTTGACGCTGGCTTGCGTCACTGCGGTGCGCAGGTCTTCCAGATTGATGCCGTAAGAGGAGAGTTTCGCCGGGTTAGCTTGAATCCGAACCGCAGGTTTCTGTCCACCGCTGATACTGACCAAACCTACGCCGCTCAATTGTGAGATTTTGGGGGCCAGCCGGGTGTCTACCAGGTCTTCCACTTGAGAAAGGGGGACCGAACTTGACGTCACCGCCAGCGTGAGCACTGGGGCATCCGCGGGATTGGTTTTGTTATAAATCGGAGGCGCCGGCAGGTTGGCGGGCAGAAAGCTCTGTGCCGCGTTAATCGCCGACTGTACCTCTTCTTCCGCAATATCGATGTTCAGGGTGAGATTAAACTGAAGCACGATCACGGAGTTGCCGCCCGCGCTGGTGGAGGTCATCTGGCTCAGGCCCTGCAATTGGCCGAACTGGCGCTCCAGCGGCGCCGTCACGGTGGTCGCCACCACATCAGGGCTCGCCCCAGGATAGAAAGTGAGCACCTGAATCGTGGGGTAATCCACCTGCGGCAAGGCGGAAACGGGCAATTGCGTGTAGCAGACAATCCCCACCAGCAGGATCGCCGCCATCAGCAATGCCGTCGCCACCGGTCTCAGAATAAAAGGAGTTGACGGACTCAAGGGGAAGTGCTCCCAGCGGTGTTTGCAGGCGCGGGGGTGGGAGCCGGATTCTTGGAAATTACGACTTTTGCGTTGTCTTGCAGCTTATCAAAGCTGCTGTTCGCCAGCACGTCTCCCGGGTTGATCCCGGTCACCTGGGTCATTCCTGCATCGGTGACGCCCGGCTGAATACTGCGCATATGGGCGGTGGCGTCCTGGATCACAAAAACAAACGCCGCTTTACCGTTGTGCTGGATGGTTGAAGATGGAATCAGCGTGGCTCCGCGAATGGTATCCACCAGCAGCCGCACATTAACGAATTCATTCGGGAAGAGGGCGGCATCACCATTCTGGAACATGGCTCTGGCCTTGACCGTACCCGTTGTCGTATCGATTTGATTATCAAGAGTCAGCAGCGTTCCGGAGGAGATTTTCTGCACGCTCGCGCGATCAAACGCATCCGCAGTGAGCTTGACGTTTTTTCGAAGCCGCTGCTGCACTTGACCAAGGTTGTCTTCGGCGATAGTGAAGATGACGGTGATTGGTTGGATTTGAGTGATGACAGCGAGCGTGATTGAGCCATTGTTCTGCACCACATTGCCGGGGTCCACCAACCTCAGCCCAACTCTTCCTGCAATCGGAGCCGTGATGTGGCAATAATCAACCTGAATCTGATCGTATTGCACCGTGCCTTCATCGATTTTGATTGTGCCTTCTTGCTGCAGCACTAATTTTTCCTGATCATCCAGAGTTTGTTTGGGGATGGCATTGCGAGCCCACGCCTCGCGATAGCGGTCTAGATCCATCTTCGCCTGGGCGAGCAGATTCTGATCCCGCTCCAAGGTGCCTTGCGCCTGCAACAACGTGGCTTGATACGGACGGACGTCGATATCAATCAGAGGGTCGCCTTTGCGGACGATCTGGCCTTCCCGGTAATGCACGGCGGTAACGATTCCGTTGACCTGGCTTGTAATCGAAGCGGTGTAGACCGGCGTAACCGTTCCGATGGAATCGAGGTAGAAGCCGATATCTCCCTTCTTGGCTGTTGCTGTCGTTACGGTGACCGCGCCGAATCCGCCCCGGGGCGCTTTTGTCGTTGTGGCAGCGTTGTCGTGGCGGCGCAAAACCAGCCAGAACAAGGCTCCGAAGCCTAAGAGCAGGATAATCCATACGATGATCCGGACGCCCATATGCTTGGTTGGAGGGGGAATATGCTGTTGATTCTCTGGCCCATCGGCAGGACGTGCGTTTTGCTCAGTCGACAATTGGATTTTCCCTCGGCACAAACTGTAAAGCCCGACCCGGGACCTGATCGTCCGTACTCTATGGACGGATACTAACCCAACTTTGGATACAAACGCGGTATGCCGTGCCGGCAGCCGGGACCCTGAGGACGGTTGCCGGAACTATCTAATCTTACAGACACAACTTTATTCTTCGCCTTCTTCTCGTTATTCTGATCGCCGCCGTGTCTACTGCTGCTCAAAAACCGAAATCCAATGTGCGCATGCGGGGCGCTGCAGGCGCCAAGGACCCTTGGTGGAAGCATGCCGTCATTTAGGAAGTCTACCCGCGCAGCTTTCAGGATTCGAATGGCGATGGTATCGGAGATTTGAACGGAATCACCTCCCGCCTGGGCTATCTGCAGGACCTGGGCATTGACGCCATCTGGATTACACCCATATATCCTTCGCCACAGGTCGACTTTGGCTACGATATTTCGGATTACACGGCCGTCGACCCGCAGTTCGGCACACTCGCCGATTTTGATCAGCTTATCGCCGAAGCCAGACAACGGGGAATCCGCGTGATCGTGGATTTCGTGCCGAATCATACCTCAGACCAGCACCCCTGGTTTCAGGCGTCCCGGTCCTCCCGAAGTAATCCAAAACGCGATTGGTATATCTGGCGCGATGGCAAGGGACCAGGTCAACCTCCCAACAATTGGCAGTCGTGGTTCGGGCATTCCGCCTGGGCCTTCGACCCCAAAACGGATCAATATTATTACCACTTTTTTTACCCGCAGCAGCCTGATCTCAACTGGCGCAATTCCGAAGTCCGTGTCGCCATGTTCGACGTACTCCGCTTCTGGCTGAAGCGCGGCGTGGATGGCTTTCGTCTGGATGCGGTCTTACGCCTGTTCGAGGATCCGAGTCTGAAGGACGATCCCATACTTCCGGGAACCAATGCTTACGGCGATCCAAATATCCAGCACAAACGCACAGACAATCTTCCCGAAGTGCACGAAATCCTTCGCGACTTCCGTGGAGTTGTATCTGAATTTCCTGGCGACCCTGTGCTGATCAGTGAGGCAGACGAGCCCAACATCACGGAATTAACGAAATTGTATGGTCTCCGCAATGACGAGGTGCAGTTGCCGATGGACTTTCAGGTTGCCGACATCAACCGTCTCTCAGCAAAGGTTTTCCGGAAGCTCTTCGACGAGATCGAGAACAACGCAGCCTCGGGTCAGCCCTACATCTTCTTCAGCAATCATGATCAGCCCCGCCAGTGGGACCGCTATGGCGATGGCATCCATAACGACGCGATCGCCAGAGTGATGGCTGCTTTGCTGCTGACCACGAAAGTCACTCCTCAGATGTACTACGGCGAAGAAATCGGCATGCGCACGACGCCGCCAGCGCGCAAGGAAGATGTCCGTGATCCCATTGGCAAACTCGGCTGGCCCAGGGAAAAAGGCCGTGATGGAGAGCGCACACCCATGCAGTGGGACACCACCGCGAATGCGGGTTTTACAATGGGGACACCTTGGTTGCCAGTGCCCGAAAGCGCTGGCCGCTATAACGTCGCTGTCGAACAACGCGACCCGGATTCACTGCTTAATTTTTACAAAAAGCTGATTGCGCTGCGCCGTTCGCGCGCAGCCTTGAGGGATGGGTCTTACTTGGCGCTCAATCCGCAAGATGAAAACGTGTTTAGTTATCTAAGAACAACTGCGAACGGCCACGCAATCATCGTAGCCCTCAACATGAGCCCCCACGCGCACACCATTTCCTTCGATCTCGGCTCGCTGGGACATCCTGGGGCTGTTCTCACGTCTCTTCTCCTGTCGCCTCCGGGCGCGTTCGGGCCCCAGTCATCCGGACAGCTCCAGATGCCACCGTACGCCGTGTTCATCGGAGAGATTAGCTACAGGTGAATTAAAGGAGAAATGGAGCGCCAAGCTCGTGGGACACCAAACGCCTTGAGACCCGGAATAGCGTTCTTACTTGGTTAGAAGTGCAGCACGACTCCGGCTACGAGTTGGAAGCTATTCTGGTTTTGGTTGAAGTACGCTGTATAGACCCAGTCGCCTTCACCGCGCAACGACAGCCGCGAATGCAAACGAAAATCGACGCCCAGGCCCGCTTGCGCCATGATCGAATTGCGCCCTCCGAAGGCGGTTTGCGGCTGCAGGTGACTTCCCCCCACCTGCGCGTGACCAAACGGTTCCCACCGTGCGCGCCTGCCACCAATCCGGATTCCTCCCGCTCCACCAAAAATCTTGGTATTGCTGCTCGAATTGTAGATCGTACCACCGAATCCGGTGATCACGCTTCCTTCCACCGCAAACCAGCTATTTGTGAAGTACGATAGCGTGGTATTCAACCCTACCAAATTCGCGTTGAAGACATTGGACTGAAACCGCAGATATTCCAAACCGACGCCCAATTGCCACCGGTAATCGTCGCGTTCGCCAAAGACCACATATTTCGGAGTTGCTGCAGGCACTGCCGGTGTCGGAGTTGGCGCGGGTTCCGCGCTTGCTCCTGGCCCAGAACTGGCTAACGAAAAATTTCCAATATCGTGCGCGGGGAATAGCGTCACTTGCGACGCCGAACTCTCGCTAAAGCTTGCGGCCACATTTGTTCGGCCTTGCGCTGCAGTTTCCTCCTGCGCGCTTACCCCACAGGCCGTCCCCACCAGCAGCATCACTCCCATCAGTGCCTTCTTCATACACTCCCCTCTGCCTCTCCAGCCAGCGCCCTTCCGGCTCTCTGGCCTCTTTTCCTAGGGTAACGAATATTAACCCGTCTGAAGGAATTTTGTCCCTAAAGAAGTGCCGAGGCGGGTAACGGCTCAGACAGGATAGGCATACTATATCGCATTGTCGCCTTTATGCGAGAGGGTATCTGAGCACAGTTATGCCCTGCGGGCTGGAATTTATCCTGGAATGCGGCCCAGACGAATGTTCGGCTCTCGACGTTGTTAACCGCCAGGTTGGGATTGTATTACGGCACGATACTGTAATTGTGCAGCCCGGCTCCCAGCGAGACGCTGGCGCTGGCGGCTTGCGGTACCCACCACGCCTTGCGGATCCATTGGTGGTTGCTTCGCATCATCCGGTGCCCCAGGTAGTCCATGATCACTGGGGTCACTTGGGTGGTTGCATAAATCGCGCCCGAGTGAGCGAATGGCCGTTGCAGCGGATCACCTTCTACGCCATAGCCACCACTCACGGCACGCCTAGTGGTCCAGGCGTCAAAGGCAGCCGTGCCATGGTCCGCGACCATCAAGCTGTACCAGATCACTCTTTGTCGGGGAGTCTCATACGATTCCGTGGTCGCTGGCTTCACCGGAGCAAGCAGCGCCGGTTGGATTGCCGGAGCGATGGCTTCTGCACCCGATCCAAGCTCGACGTCCGATTTTGAAGAGGAGGACAGCGCAGGCTTTGGTGACGGAGCGTCTGGCTTGGCGGGTTCCGCTTCCACGGATCGCGACGTAGAGTTCGGGGCTTTTGCCTCGGCAGCAGCGGGAGTGGATGGAGTTCGAGGAGCTTCAACCGGAATGGTATTGCAGCAAAACAGCACAATCGCCGTGAGTATCAATGACCACCTCAGTCATTGCAGGCCGGGGAAGGGTGCCGGTGTAGCTGCAACTCCGTCTAAATTACTGTACCACCGTACAGGTGTCACTGGACCGTTGGTCCTGTTCTTGCGTAGTACCTTTTGCTCGTTTTCGGACACTTCCGTACCAACCCTCGCACCAGTCCACTGCCCCGCTTCCGCGCAAGAACTGCTATAATCCGGCGCGACAGCTATTTCCCTTCACCAGCAGAGGCACAATGCCCGGTTCCGATTCGTCGGTGAAACGTGCACGCCAGCCGCAGCCTGGCCCCAAGCCACCTCAGTTCATTGTGATCGAAGGGCCTCTGCGGGTCGGCAAAACCACCCTCGCCCGCATTCTCGCCGAGCGCCTGCACGCCCGCCGTGTGTATGATTGTGAGGACAACCCCTTCCTCGCCGATTTTTACGCAGAAAAGCCGGGTGCAGCCTTCCACGCTCAGCTTTATTTCCTGATGGAGCGCCAGAAACACATTCGCGAAGCGCTTTGCGGTGACGTTCCTGGACCGGTCATCTCCGATTACTTGATGGAGAAGGACCGCATCTTCGCCAACCTCAATCTCGATGATTCCGAACTAAAGCTATATGAGCGCTACTACGAGGCTCTCACCGTGGAACTCCCTCAACCCGATTTGGTCATTTATCTCCAGGCGAAGCCCGAAGTGCTCCGCGCGCGCATCGCCAAAAAGAAAGCCCGGGAGGAGAAGCAGATTTCGCCTGATTACATCGAGGAAGTCTCTCGCGCCTACGAGCATTTTTTCTTTCGCTATGAAGGCGCTGATTTGCTGGTCATTGACACCTCGGAAATCGATTTCGTGGAGCGCAGCGAAGACTTGCAGCAACTCCTCCGCCGCCTTCAGGAACCCGTCAAGGGCACGCAATATTTCCTTCCTCTGGGAGGCACGGATTAGTTTCTTCGTGCCTTGCTCTCGCGATTTGTTTCCCTTCTTCTCCAATCTGAACTACAGTGCCACACGGCGCGTTATTTCCTTACAAGGAGATTAGCTATGGACCGTTGGACTCGACGGAAATTTTTTGCGACCACACTAGCAGGAAGCGCTCTCGCCGGCACGACGAATCTCTTTGGCAAATCCCTGCCTCCTGGCGCTTATCCTTTGCCTGATTCCACGGCGAAACGCCCGGTGATTATTTCTTCAGCCAATGGTCTTCATGCTCTCGATAAAGGGATGGACATTCTAAAATCCGGAGGAGACACGCTGGACGCAGTTGTTGCGGCGGTGACCGTCGTCGAAGACGACCCCAATGACGATTCCGTTGGTTACGGCGGTCTGCCCAACGAAGAAGGCGTGGTCGAACTCGATGCCAGTGTCATGCACGGGCCCACGCGTCGAGCAGGGAGTGTCGCCTCCGTTCAGCGCATAAAAAATGTTTCTCGACTGGCAAAAACCGTAATGGAGCGCACCAATCACGTCATGATCGTTGGCAATGGCGCGCGCCGTTTCGCGGTGGACGAAGGTTTTGAAGAGATGAACCTCCTCACCGAACATTCCCGCAAAATCTGGCTGGCCTGGAAGGCACGCACTAGTTTTAACTGGCGCCCCGGCATCGACAGCCCGGAGTGGAAAGCCACGGTTGCTCAGATTTTCGATAACGATCCGGTGCAAATCGCTTATGCGGAGCGCGTCATCAAGTACCCGCCCACCGGCACAATGAACTGTCTGGCCGCGAACGAGAAAGGCGAAGTCAGCGGCACCACCACCACTTCCGGCTTGGCCTGGAAGATTCCCGGCCGCGTGGGAGATTCTCCTGTGATCGGCGCGGGCCTTTTCGTTGATGGCGATGTCGGAGGCGCCGGTTCCACAGGCAAGGGTGAGGAAAACATTAAGATTTCTGGCGGCCATACGATCGTCGAGATGATGCGCAAAGGCATGAAGCCTGCCGATGCTTGCCTCGAGGCTCTGGGCCGCGTTGTGCGCAATTACAACGGCGACAAAAAGAAGCTTGGCACCTTCCAGCTTACTTACTACGCCTTGAATAAGGATGGCGAGTATGGCGGTGCGTCGCTTTGGAAGAGCGCAAGTGACTCTGCCAAAATCGCCCATTTCGCCGTGCAGGATGGATCGGAGGCTCGCTTAGAACTTTGCCGGAACTTCTTCGATGACGCCGGACATGAAGGCGACTAAATTCGGCAGCATTTTGTCGTATCCTATGTGCTTATGGACCAGGTCAATATTCTGATCATTGGCGGAGGCGTTGTCGGCTGCGCCATTGCTGAAGTTTTATCTCATCGCTGGCAGGATGTTTTTCTGGTCGAACAGTTTCCCAAGCTTGGCATGTCCACCAGCACACGCAATAGCGGTGTGATTCATTCCGGCATCTACTACCCTACAAATTCGTGGAAAGCCCGGCACTGTGTCGAGGGAAATCATCTGACGAAGGAGTTTTGCGAAAAACACAACGTTGCTCATCGCACCACGGGCAAGCTGGTTATCGCGAAATCAAAGGAAGAAGAACCTCAACTCCTCGCTCTTATGAAAAAGGGACAGGAAAATGGCGTGGAAGGCCTGGAGATCATTGATGCGGCTGAAATCCGCGCCAAAGAACCTCATGTACACGCCTATTCGGCCCTGAATGTCCCTTCCACCGGCATTTGCTCCGCTGAGGAACTCGTCCATGCTTACGCTCGCCTTGCCGAACAGCAAGGCGCCAATCTGCTTACGCGCGCCAAAGTCGAAATGCTTGAGCCGCGCAAGGATTTAGTGCGCGTCACGCTGTGTGTTGGCGATAAAGAACACTCGGAAACGGAAACCGTCGAAGCGCGCTGCGTGATCAACGCCGCAGGTCTTTACTCCGACGAGGTGGCTCGTCTTCTTGGCCCTCGACCCTGGACCATTTACCCGGTCCGCGGTGAATACTGCGAAATTCGCGGTCCCCGCGCCGAACTTGTCCGCAACCTGGTGTATCCCTTGCCCCACGCCGACGGGCTCAGTCTCGGTCTGCACTTCACGAAAACCATGTGGGGCACGCTACTTCTGGGCCCCACTGCGAAATATGTCGATAGCAAGGACAACTACGAACGCGACCGCATGACCATTCCGGAATTTGCTGATGATGTGAAACACATGGTTCCCGAAATCAAGGAAGCCGACCTACAGCTTGCCTACACCGGTCTGCGCCCGAAGCTTGTTCCTCCCTCGGGCAAAGGCATCGTTGATTTTGTCATTGAGCCCGACCACGAATTCCCGCAAGTCATCCAACTGGTCGGTATCGAATCCCCTGGGCTTACCGCTGCCCCCGCCATCGCCCGCCACGTCTTATCCCTGACGGAGAAAATACTTAACTGAGGAATTGATCTCTGGATGGGTTCGCGGTGAGAAATGACCCGTCACTCCAAGCGAAGCGAGAAATGCTTCTTACTCGACCACGATACGCAGGAATTTTTTCTTCCCAACTCGTACCTGATAGGTGCCGGCTGCGTTCGTATCTAATTTGACAGCAGGGTCATTGATGATCTCACCGTTGATTTCTAGACCGCCTTGCTTGATAAGGCGTGCCGCATCAGAAATGGACTCCGCCTGAGAAAGATATTTCAACAATTGAGGCCACTTTGGAGACGGGGAGATGATTTGTAGCTCTGCATCCTGAGTCTTTGTCACTAAGAAACCATCCGGACGGCGCCTCAGCAGTATTTCTGTCATGTCTTCCGGCGTCTGCCGGTCGCGGAACACGCGTTGAAAGTTTTCAGCCGCCTTGCGGCCCGCATCCGCTCCCTGAAAATCACTTACTACCTCTTCCGCGAGCCGCATCTTCGCGTCCATCGGATGCAACTTCCCTGTCTGCACTTCATTCTTCAACTCCGCTATCTCTTGCGGTGTTCGGTCTGTCACCAATTCGTAGTACGACCACATCAATTGGTCCGGGATGGACATCATCTTCCCGAACATCTCACTCGGAGCTTCGGTAATCCCCACGTAGTTGCCCAAGCTTTTGGACATCTTACGTTCTCCGTCGAGTCCAACGAGGATCGGCATGGTCACGACGACCTGCGGCGACAACCCGTACTCGCGCTGGATTTCGCGGTGCACCAGGATATTGAACTTCTGTTCGGTCGCGCCCAACTCGACATCCGACTGCAACATCACCGCGTCGTACGCGGTCAATAGTGGATACAGCAGCTCATGCACGGCAATCGGCAAATTCTTATCCAACCGCGAGCGAAAATCTTCCCGTTCCAGCATGCGCGCCAGCCGGTAATGACCGCAGAGCCGCACCACATCGTAGCTGGACATTTTCCCCAGCCACTCGCTGTTGTAGCGAACTTCTGTTTTTTGTTTATCCAGAATCTTGTAAACCTGCGCCAGGTAAGTCTTTGCGTTGACTTCCACCTGCTCACGGCTCAGGGGCGGGCGCGTCTCCGATTGTCCGGTGGGATCGCCGATCATCGCGGAAAAATCACCGATCAGGAAAATTGCCGTGTGGCCCATATCCTGAAAATGTTTCAACTTGCGCAGCACTACGGTGTGGCCCAGATGAATGTCTGGCGCCGTCGGATCCACACCCAAGTACACCCGCAGCGGTTTTCCCGTTTTCGCGGAATTTGAGAGCTTCTGCTTCAATTCATCTTCGGGAATCACTTCCGCTACGCCCTTTTTCAGGTACGCGAGCTGCTCTTCCACTGGCTTGAATTGCGTTGTCGACATTTTTCTGTTTACCTGGCGCCGTGGAGCACGCGGCGGCCTTCGATGCGGTAATTTCCTTCCAGAACGATTTTCACCGCTTCGCTGTAAATCCGGTGTTCTTCCTTAAGAATGCGCTCCGACAGCGTATGTTCGTCGTCACTATCCAGCACCGGCACGACCGCCTGCAGAATGATCGGTCCGGCGTCCAGATTTTCATCCACAAAATGCACGGTGCAACCCGCGAATTTCACTCCGTGCTCCAGCGCCTGCTTTTGCGATTCGAGTCCCGGAAACGACGGCAGCAGTGACGGGTGGATATTCAGAATCTTCTGCGGAAACGCCGCCACAAAATACGGCGACAGCAACCTCATATAGCCCGCCAGGCAAATCAGGTCCACCTTATGTTCTTGCAGCACGGCAACCACTTGACGGTCATACGCTTCGCGCTGCAAGCCTTTCGAAGGGATCATCCGCGTCGCGATACCCCGTGCCTCCGCGCGCTTCAACCCCAGCGCGTCTGGTTGGTTGCTGATTACAATCGCAATTTCAGCACCGGGAATTCTGCCCGCGGCCACGCTCTCCGCCAGCGCCTCGAAATTCGAGCCGCGTCCGCTCAACAGCACTCCAATTCGCTTCGTCATAAACAAAAAACGTTAGCACACCTACGCACCCGCACCAAATGAGGCTGCACCGATATCACCGTACCTTTTTCCGCCTTGGGAAACCCTTGATTCCGGTCGACTATTTTGCTCTTTGCAAACGCTCAACTCTGCGGTAGAGTGGATGATCATGGCGAAAGTAAAGCGAAATGAAAGGAACGCCTCCATGACCGCACAACGCCAACTTCGTGACCTCATTTCCGTCGGCCCTTCAATCGAACACGATTTCCACCTTCTCGGCATTCGTTCTGTTCCGCAACTCGCGAAACAAGATCCAGGCAAACTCTATTCGCGTCTCGAACGCCTCACCGGCACACATCAGGACCCGTGTGTCCTCGACGTCTTCCACGCTGCCGTGGCTCAGGCACGCAATCCTCGCTTGCCCGCTCAGAAATGTCAGTGGTGGTATTGGAGCCGCAAAAGAAAAGCGCTTGCTTCCTAGAGTTAGAGGACGCTGAACACTTCCAACCGTCATTCCGAGTAAAGCGAGGAGTCTCTCTTATTTCATGACGGCTCTTAGCTACAGATTCAGCGCGCCCGAATAAACCAGCCGGGCTTTTCCGGTGTCCCCGCGCTCGATGCGGCCAACGCGGAAGAACTTCTCGCGCCGCCGTTTCAAGTCTGCTTCAGCGTTTTTGACGTGCTCTGCAGGCACAATCACGATCATGCCTATGCCCATGTTGAACGACTGCAGCAGTTCATCCGTCTCAATCTCTCCCAGCTTCGCCAAATACTTAAAGATCGGCGGAATCGGCCACTGGTCCAGATCAATGATCGCCTTCACGCCGCTCGGTAGCACCCGGGGCAAATTCCCTGGAATGCCTCCGCCGGTAATGTGCGCCATCGCTGAAACCCAGCCCTTGGCCACAAGATTCTTCACGGCCGGAGCGTAGCACAGGTGTGGCTTCATCAATTCAGCGCCAATTTTATTTCCCACTTCCGCCACGTACGTGTCTGGTTTCAGCTTGGCCACTTCGAACACTAATTTCCGCGCCAACGAATACCCGTTGGTATGCAGTCCCGCCGACGGGAGGCCTAACAGCGTGTCTCCCGGCTTCACGGACTTTCCCGTCAGAATCTTCTTGCGCTCCACCGCACCTACGATAAAGCCCGCAAGATCGTATTCTCCCTGCGGATAGAATCCCGGCATCTCTGCCGTTTCGCCACCGACCAGCGCGCATCCCGCTTTCCGGCAAGCCCGGCTCATGCCATCCACCAATTGTTCGACGACGTTCGGCTCCAGCTTTCCCATGGCCAGATAATCCAAAAAGAAAAGCGGCTCCGCTCCCTGCACCAGAATGTCATTCACGCAGTGATTCACCAGATCGCCGCCCACAGTCGAATGCACGCCCATCGCCGTCGCGATTTTCAGTTTTGTCCCCACACCATCCGCGCTCGACACCAGCACCGGTTCACTCCAGCGTTTCCCATCCAGCGCAAACAGCGCTCCGAAGCCCCCGATTCCTCCCAAAACCGCGGGTGAAAAGGTTTTGCTGGCAAGATGGCGAATCCGCTGCTTGACATCATCAGCGACAGCGATGTTCACTCCTGCGTCGGCGTATTTCATCGTTTAGCCGCCTTTAAGGGTCTGTTCTTCACGCTACATCGAGTGTGCAGCTTGCTGGCTCAAACCGCTGGGACTTGGGCGGCCACAAGGGACGAACGAATCGTCACAAGTCACACGGTGGGCGGTCCTTTTCCACTTCTGATTTGCGGCCCTGCCTCTGGGTGTGCCAAGGCCGTCTACAGCTTAAAACACATGGAACAGTCTTCGCCAGCGTACAGTTCCCGGATGGATCAAGGCGTTCAGGTACGCCTCGAACCGCGCTCCGATATCTCCATTCCACGCATCCCTCGGCGCATCCAGCGACATATAGATGATTACCGGAGTTCCCAGGATATCCTTGCGCGGCACGCAGCCCCAGAACCGGCTATCGTAAGAATTTCCGCGATTGTCTCCCATTGCGAAATAGCAATTGTCCGGTACCCGGTACGGAAATTTTGTGACTTCATAACCCACGGGCGCTTGTCCGGCGGGTGCGGGCTCGCTGGGACCGGTGGTGTAGTTCTCCTGCAACTTTTGCCCGCCGATCCACACTGCGCCTTCACGTACGTCCACCACATCGCCAGGCAATCCGATGACCCGCTTCACATAATCCGGCTGCGTTGGATCGAAGGGTGGCTTGAAAATAATGATCTGTTGCCGCTTCGGGTTCCTCCAGAGTGGCACATGAATATTCGTGAATGGGATGCCCGCGTCGTAGCCGATCCGGCTCATGATCAGGTGATCCCCGATCAGCAGCGTGTTCTCCATCGACCCTGACGGAATGACACGCGCCTGCCCCAGCGTGCCGTTGATCAGCATGAATGCCAGGATCACCCAAAACCAGGCAATGATCTCGCTCTTGACCTTCACGCTCAAGGGCACCACCACTTCCTCTTTTTTTGCCTTCACGTTCACGGCGTCAGCTTTCACGATTCACCATAATCAGCCACAAGACCACGAAGCCTCTGTTGCTTCAGACTCCTCGGCCACTCCTAAAATGTTTCGAATAATCTCTTCCAACGGACCTTGCTGGGGTGAAGCACGGCCTGCGCGTAGGCGAGAAAGCGTTCGCTGATATCCCCATTCCATGCCTCTTCGGGCGCGTCGACGGACATATAAATCGTCACGGGAGTACCGATAATCGCGTCCCGTGGCACGCAACCCCAGAAGCGGCTGTCGTAGGAGTTGCCACGATTATCACCCATGACGAAATACTGGTCTTTCGGAACGGTCAGGGGCAGGCCATGGAAACGTGGCAGCAATTCGTATCTGGGGGGAAGTTCCGTGGGGCCGGTTGTATAGCTCTCGTCTAATTTCTTTCCATTGATCCACACAAAGCCATCGCGGACATCCACCGTCTCACCCGGCAGGCCAATCACGCGCTTGATCAGATCTGGTTTGTTGTGAGCATACGGAGGGCGGAAAATCACCATCTGCTGCCGACGCGGGTTTCTCCACAGCGACACATGCCAGTTTGTGAACGGAACGCCCGCATCATAGCCGATACGGCTCATGATCAGGTGATCCCCAATCAGCAACGTATTTTCCATTGACCCGGAAGGAATCACCCGCGCCTGTCCCAGCGTGCCATTGACGAGCAAGAACACCAAGACGACCCAGAACCACGCGATCATTTCCTGCTTTACGCGCGTACCCAGCGGGTATTGCGCCTTCGGGACGGCCTTTTTCTTCACTGCGTTGTTCGCGCTAGCCTTCACGTTCCACCACTACTTCCTCTTTGAACTTCGCTGTGCCGTTTTCTTCTCGCACTTCCAGTTGCACCAAGTCCGTCGGGTATACGCCCGTATAGCACGACGTGCAGAACTCTCCATCCTTGTCAGCCACCGCTTGCCGCAACCCCGCCAGGGACAGATAACCCAGCGAATCCGCTCCCAAATACCGGCAAATCTGTTCCGGCGTGTTTGACGACGCGATCAACTCTTCCTTCGTCGGCGTGTCTACCCCGTAGTAGCACGGCGATACTGTCGGCGGGCAACTGATCCGCATATGCACTTCCTTGGCGCCCGCTTCGCGCATCAGCCGCACCAGTTTTCGGCTGGTGGTTCCTCGCACGATCGAATCGTCTACCAATACAACGCGTTTCCCCGCCACTAAGTTCCTTACTGGATTCAGTTTCAGCTTGACTCCGAAATTCCGGATCGCCTGCGAAGGTTCGATAAACGTCCGCCCAATGTAGTGGTTGCGGATCAGCCCCATGCGGAACGGTATTTTTGATTCCAGTGAATATCCGATCGCTGCGGGTACGCCGGAGTCAGGAATAGGAACAATCATGTCCGCTTCCACGGGATGTTCCCGCGCCAGCAAACGGCCCAGCATCTCCCTTGATTCGTTGACGGAGCGCCCGAACACTGTGCTGTCGGGCCGCGAAAAATAGACATGCTCAAAAATGCAGAACTGGTGCGGCTTGGGGGGACTGAAGCGAATCGATTCGATTCCCATGCGCGAGATGCGCACCATTTCTCCCGGCTCCACGTCACGTACATACTCCGCATTCATCAAGTCGAACGCGCAAGTCTCCGACGCGACTGCCCATGCGTCGTTCCCATCTCGTGTCCCGATCTTTCCCAGCGCCAGCGGACGGAATCCCCGCGGATCCCTCACCGCGTACATCTCCTCCGGCGTGAGTACCAGCAACGAATACGCGCCTTCTACCTGGTTGAGTGCGTCGCCGAGAGCGGCTGAAAAATTCCGCGCTTGCGAACGCGCGATCAGATGCACGATCACTTCCGTGTCGCTGTTCGTCTGAAAAATGGATCCGCGATGCTCCAGTTTGCGACGGTGCTCCAGGGCGTTGGTCAAGTTGCCGTTGTGCGCTACCGCGATTTTACCCTTGCCGCAATCCACCATAATCGGTTGCGCATTCAAAAGCGCCTTGTCGCCCGCCGTCGAATACCGCGTGTGGCCAATCGCGCTCGGACCCGGCAATTTCGCCAGCACGCTCGGCTGAAAAATCTCTTCCACTTCGCCCATGGCCCGGTGCAAGTTCAAATCGTTGCCCGTGCTCGCCACGATCCCGGCCGATTCTTGCCCGCGATGCTGCAGCGCATATAGTCCCAGATACGTCAGGTTCGCCGCCTCCGGGTGGCCATACACTCCGAAAACACCGCATTCATCGTGAAATCGGTCATCCGCATATGCGATTTTGTTGGTCATTGGATTTTCAGATTGCGCTCGAGCGAATGCGCCCACACGTCCTTCAGCGCAGGGACCGGCGCCGACACTACCGTGTGTCCCTTATATTCGATGCGCAGAGTATTGTCACGGGTCACTTTGCCGATTTCGTGTGCGCCCACACCATATTGTCTCGCAGTATTCCGGACAGCGGCAAGCTTTTCAGGAGAAACCGAGACAATCACGCGCGCGCCGCGTTCGCCAAACAGCGCATATTCTCCCGCCGCGTCTTCCGGAAGCGCCACACTCGCTCCGAGTCCATTCGCCGCGAAGCACGATTCCGCCAGCGTCACTGCTAATCCCCCCTCGGTCACGTCGTGCGCCGATTGCACAGTGCCTTCGGCGGCCAGCGCCACCATACAGTCAATCACCCATTTCTCGGCAGCCAATTCCATCGCCGGCGGTTCGCCTGCGACAATTCCACCAATTGTCTTGGAGTATTCAGAGGAGGAAAATTCCCGGCGTTTGCCGGCTCGCGGCTGAGCTTGAGGCCCCGCCTTCGAAGAATTGGAGCCGTCGAGGATTACGATCACATCGCCTTCGTTGCGGAACGCCACCTTCAACACTTTCGACGCATCCTCCAAAATTCCCAAAATCCCGATCACCGGGGTGGGATAGATCGACTTTCCCAGCGTCTCGTTATAGAAACTCACATTTCCGCCGGTAATTGGCGTTCCCAACGCCAGGCACGCCTCGCCCACGCCATCAATCGCCTGCGAAAACTGCCACATGACTTCCGGCTTCTCTGGACTCCCGAAATTCAAGCAATTCGTCGCAGCAATCGGGCGCGCTCCGCTCGTCGCCACGTTTCGGGCCGCTTCTGCCACTGCGTGCATAGCGCCCACTTTTGGATTCAGTTGGCACCAACGTCCATTCCCGTCTGTCGCCAAAGCTAGCGCCCGCTTCGTTTCCTTGATTCGCACCACCGCCGCGTCGCTTGCGCCCGGTCCCGCCAGCGTATTCGTGCGTACCATGCTGTCGTACTGCTCGGTAATCCATTGCTTTGAAGCGATCGTCGGCGCCGCCAGCAACTTCGTAAAGTTCGCCGTCAGGTCCGTCCCTTCCGCCGCAAACGCAAACCAATCCTGCTCGCTCTCTTTTCGACGCGTTGGCTCCCCAATCGGCCGGTTGTACACCGGTCCTTCTTCGGCCAGGGGATGCGCGGGAATCTGGGCCGCCACTGCGCCGTGGTCCTTCACCACCAGCAACCCGCCATCGGTGACATCTCCGACGACCGTCGCGTCCAACCCCCACTTCTTGAATACTGCCAGCACTTCCTGCTCGCGTCCTTTTTCCGCCACCAGCAGCATGCGTTCCTGAGATTCGCTCAGCATGATTTCATACGGCGTCATGCCGGTTTCGCGCTGCGGCACTTTCGCCAGATCGATTTCAATCCCGGTCCCGCCGCGCGACGCCATCTCACACGTCGAGCATGTTAGTCCCGCCGCGCCCATATCCTGAATGGCCACGACCGCGCCCGTCTTCATTGCCTCCAGGCACGCCTCCAGCAGCAACTTCTCCATGAACGGGTCGCCCACCTGCACATTGGGCCGCTTCTGCTGCGACTCCTCCGTGAACTCCGCCGAAGCCAGCAGCGACGCACCGTGAATCCCATCGCGTCCCGTCTTTGCGCCGACGTAAATCACCGGGTTGCCGATACCCTTCGCCTTTGCAAGAAAAATTTCTTCCTTGCGCGCAATTCCCAGAGCCAACGCATTCACCAACGGGTTCTGGGAATAGCACGGTTCGAACGCCACTTCACCGCCTACCGTCGGTACGCCAAAACAATTGCCGTAGCTTCCCACGCCGCGAATCACGCCATCCAGAATCCGCCGGTTCTTAGCGGCTTCTTCATCATTCGTAGCCCCGGGCTTTAGCACGACGTCTTTCTCGCCACTCGCCCCTCGCCCCTCGCCACTTCCGACAATTTCTCCGAACCGCAGCGAATCCAGCACCGCAATCGGCCGCGCTCCCATCGTGAAAATGTCTCGTAGGATTCCGCCCACGCCGGTAGTCGCGCCCTGAAACGGCTCGACGTAACTGGGATGGTTGTGCGATTCGATCTTGAACGCCGCCACCAGCCCGTCCCCAATATCCACTACGCCCGCGTTCTCGCCCGGCCCCTGCACCACCAACTTCCCGCGCGTTGGCAGGCGCTTCAGATGCACCTTGCTCGATTTATACGAGCAGTGCTCGCTCCACATCACGCTGAAAATCCCCAGCTCTGTGATGTTCGGGTCGCGTCCCAATATCTTCTGGATGCGCGCGTACTCTTCCCGCGTGACTCCATGCTCCGCCGCAATCTCCGGCGTCACTTTAATTTCCGTTTGTGCCGTTGCCATCGTTCCTATTCCTTCTCCGGAATCGGAAAACCTAGATTACCTTCCTCATCGCCTTCCCAAATCAACTGCCCTCCCGAATCCCTCCGGATGACTTCCAACTCGACTCCGAGTGTGTTAATCGCCAACTGCAGGGCCTGGAAAGCGTCCAGGCCACCGATACCCATTATCTTCACCGAATTTGGTCGCGTGATCTGGTAGGGACAATAAAAGTCAGTGCAATTGGAAAAGTGAACGGGTTTACCAAGCTGGACCACCACACTTTCAGCTTGATGCCCGTCGCGCAACAACCTGTAGGTTCGCTCCGCTATTATTTCACCGACGCTGTCGGGCTTCACGCCGTGGCCTTTGCCGCGCCCGTCAGCGCCTCGACCATTGACTTGAAAATTACCAGTCCATCGTTTGAGTCCAGAATCTCCTCCACAGCCCGCTCCGGATGTGGCATCAGTCCCGCCACGTTCCTCGCGCTGTTGCAGATTCCTGCGATATTCGCAGTCGATCCATTCGGATTGCCTGCCGTATCGTCTTTCCCACCTGGCGTTGTATACCGGAACAAGATCTGGTGGTGCTTCTCCAGTTCCTTCCACGTCTTTTCATCACAAGTGTAATTCCCATCGCTGTGTGCAATCGGAATCGTCAAGATCTGTCCCTGCTGCGCGGCACATGTGAACGGGCTGTGCGTCTCCTCCACCCGAATGTGCACATGCTTGCAGATAAACCGCAGCCCGGAGTTCCTCATCATCGCTCCCGGCAGCAGTCCTGCTTCCAGCAAAATCTGAAAGCCGTTGCAGATACCCAGCACCAGCCCACCGCTGCTCGCAAACTTCTCCACGGACTTCATCACCGGGGAAAAGCGTGCGATCGCTCCCGTTCGCAGGTAATCTCCATACGAAAAGCCGCCCGGAAGGATAATCGCGTCGCAATGATGCAAATCTTCGGATTGGTGCCAGATGAATTCCACCGGCTTTTGCAGCACATGGCCGATGGCATGAAACGCGTCATGATCGCAATTCGACCCGGGGAAGACTACGACTCCAAATTTCATGATGCACCTCCGGGTTTCACTCGGGGAATTTCTATTTTACCACACCGAGGATTGACCGAAGGCGCAAAACGAGGCGGTCTCAGTGGCGCTTTTTCGAATGCCTGTCTGGTTTTTCCGCAGCTGCCTGTTCCCGCCGCTTCTTCCCGACCCATCCTTTTTTATTTACTTGTCGGCCGCGCGCAATCCCCAGCGCGTCCGCCGGCACGTTTTCCGTGATCGTCGATCCGGCCGCCACATACGCGCCATTCCCTAACTTTACCGGTGCCACCAGCGTGGAATCGCTGCCGACGAACACTTTATTCCCAATTGTCGTGGGGTACTTATGAAATCCATCGTAATTACACGTGATCGTGCCTGCTCCAATGTTCGACTTTGTCCCGATTCTCGTGTCGCCAATATAAGAAAGATGCGGCACCTTACTACCTTCGCCGACAGTGCTCTTTTTTAACTCCACAAAATTCCCGATCTTCGCGCCTCGCTTCACGTGCGAATTCGGCCGCATCCTCGCAAACGGTCCGGCAATCACCTCCGAATCAATGCGACTGGTGGTAATCACGCAATGCGGTTCAAGCACTACGTCATCTCCGAGCACTGAATCGTGCACCACGCTCCCGGTCTTGACCACACACCGGGCTCCGATCCTGGTCTTTCCCAGCAACTGCACGCACGGCTCAATGATCGTGTCTTCGCCCACCAACACATCGGGATCGACCAGTACCGTCTCCGGCAACTGAATGGTCACTCCGTCGCGCATCAGCGCGTCGCGTTTCCACTCGCGAAACGCATGATCCACAGCCGCAAGGTCCGCTCGTGTATTGCAACCGAGCATCTCCTGCGAATCCGGCGCAATTTCTGCTAACACCGTCTCGCCCTTCGCATTCAACACGGCAATTGCGTCCGTCAGGTAAATCTCCCGGTGCTTATTGTTCGGCTTCACCTCCGCTAGCGCTGGCCAAAGCTTCGCCGCTGTGAAGCAATATATGCTGGAATTAATTTCGTTCAGTTCACGCTGATCGGCTGTTAGCTGCGATTCCTCGACAATCGCCGCAACGGTATCCCCACCCTTCCGCAAAATCCTTCCGTATCCGGATGGGTCGGCCAGAACCGCGGTTAGAATCGTCGCGGCCGCCTGCCCCTTCTTGTGTTTCTGAATCAACGCGCGGAGCGTCTCGGTTCGTACCAACGGTGCATCCCCCGGCAAAACCACTACGTACTTCGCATTGCCTATGGTCCGCTTCGCCACCAATACAGCGTGTCCTGTGCCATTCTGTGGCTGCTGCAGCACCGTCTCTGCGGCCAGGGGCTCAACGGCAGCCTGCACTTTCTCCGCCTGGTGACCCACCACGACAATTATCTTTTTCGGACCCACTCCAGCGCATGCTCTCACCACGTGCTCCACTAGCGGTCGCCCTCCCGCGGCGTGCAGCACCTTCGCCAGACTCGATTTGAGCCGCGTTCCCTTGCCTGCAGCAAGGATGAGAATTGCCACATCTCTGTTCTTCGCCATGACGAAAGCATTGTCCCGTGCCCTGCCTTGTTTGACAATCCGTCTCTTTGTATTTTTACTTTACTGTTACTGGACTCTAGCCGTTGTCGGAGCTACATTCGCTCAACTGTCGGTTACTCTTCACTTCGAACTGGATGGTCCGTTCCCCAGCAGAGCCAACCAATCCAGTAGGCGGCAACGTCCCAGTGTAGGGATCGCATGAAGCCTTGCCCGTATTGCGCTTCGCAAATCGAGGACGCAGCCACCAAATGCCGCTACTGCGAGCGTTGGCTGGACCCGCAGTTGGATTCCACGCTCAACGCCGATTCGCCCCCGATCGTTCTTCCTCCACGCACAACCAGCGGTCTGGCGATCGGCAGCCTTGTTTGCGGCCTCTTCTGGGTGGGGGGCTTAGGGTCCATCGCCGCCGTGATTCTCGGCTATCTGGCCCTACGCGAAATTCGCCGCAATCCGCTCCGCATCAGGGGCAGACGCATGGCCATCGCTGGCGTTGTGCTCGGATGGCTGGGCATCGCAGGTCTAGCTCTAATGATTTTTTTGGGAATTCACTTGTGGAAAAGCAACGAAGGCCATCCGGAAACACCGCAATCCCAACCTGCCCGTCTTACAACCACTGCGTTCCCTGGCTCTCTTACCTCAGTCGGCCGCTCTTGCCTCGGCCGCCCGTTCGTGGGCTCGTAGCCCCGAAGCTGCGTGCTCTTGCGTAGTGACCTCCCACGCCGATCGATCCGCCAGCAGTCGGCTTACCAACTGGGTATGCAACGCGTGCCCCGCCTTGTGTGCCTCTACCCTACCCAGCAGCGGCAATCCCACCAGCGCCAGATCACCGATCAAATCCAACGCTTTGTGCCTTCCAAATTCGTCCGGATAACGCAGCGGACCATTCAGCATCCCGTCCTTCGTAAGAACGATGGCGTTCTCCAGCGACCCGCCGCGTATCAATCCCATCGCTCGCAATGGCTCAATGTCACTCTCAAAGCAGAACGTCCGGGCTCTCGACAGCACGCGCCGGAAGGCTTCTGCGTTTACCACCATTTCTACTTCCTGCTTTCCCACCAGCGGGTGCGGAAAGTCAACATAGCAGCGCACCGCAAATTCATCGCCGGGATAAATCGCGATCCTCCTGCCGTCCTCGACCACTTCCACAGATTTCAGCAGCTTCAGGTAGCGCCGTTTCCTCCGCAGCCTGCGGATTCCCGCGGCATCCAGCATCTCGATGAATGGTTCTGCAGACCCATCCAGAATAGGCAGTTCGATCGCATCAACATCCACGAAAACGTTGTCGATGCCGCACGAATAGATCGCAGCGAGCACGTGCTCCGTGGTAGAGAGCAACACGCCTTTCTTCATCAAGCTCGTCGCGTAACTGACGCGCGCTACGTTGTGTCCGTGTGCCTCAATGGGAAAAAAGTCCAGATCCGTTCGCCGAAACACAATTCCTGTGTCCGCCGGCGCAGGAACCAGCCGCATTGTGCTCTGGACTCCCGTATGCAGCCCAACGCCGTGGGTGGCTACTTCACGTTGGATAGTCGTCTGAAACATGGGCGCAATACTACATTAAGAATAGCACAGTGTCAGCAAATTACCTGTTTCCTTCCTCAGTGTTTTCAATAGGTTATGGGCAATAAGCCACAGAAACACGCAAACGGTGTGGTTTTCGTGCAACAAATGCCATACTCTCCGGGTCCCGAGTACACCTAGCAGCCTTTCTTAGCCTCTCTTCACCCGTCATCCAACTCTTTCTTTGTCCGTCCCATCGGAGTGGTATACTGCGGTTTTGTATCTTTTTAAGGTGGTGCTGGATGAATCGTATCGCTCGTTACGGGATTCTAACCATTTCGATCCTTATCGTCGGATGGGTAGGGGTCGGTCATGTACTCGGCCGCACCGCCAATGACAAGGCGTATAAATCGCTGCAGGTCTACAGCGAGGTTCTCCAGAAGATACAACAGGATTACGTCGACGAGCCCAACATGCACCTCGTCACCGCTGGCTCGCTTCACGGTCTCTTGGAATCCCTCGATTCCGAATCCAGCTATCTCACTCCGCGCGAATATACCGAGTACAAAGAGAAGAGCGCGAACCCCGGCACCGGCGAATCCGGTCTGAATCTCAGCAAGCGTTCCGGCTACATCGTCGTGACCTCGGTGCTTCCCGACAGTCCTGGCGAAAAAGCCGGCCTGCATAGCGGGGACTTCCTGGAATCGATCGCCGGATTCACTACCCGCGAAATGTCGGTCGGTCAGGCTAAGAACCTTCTCTCTGGCCAGCCAGGGGCTGCTGTGAAAGTGGGTGTGATCCGTCGCGGACGGACCGATCCTGAGGAGGTCGATGTCGTTCGTCAAAAGCTCGTCATGCCGAAGTTAGTCGTGCAGAAGGTCGATAACGACACGCTTGCGTTCCGCTTCTCCACGTTTGACGCTGGCACCGCGGAAGATATTAAGACTCGCCTGCTTGACGCGCAAAAACAGGGCATTTCCCATATCGTTCTCGATGTGCGTGATTCCGGACGTGGTGTGGATTCCGAGGCTATCGCCGTCGCGCGCCTTTTCATTTCATCCGGCAACCTCACCACTCTGAAAGGTCAGACCGTTCCGGAACAGGTATTCGCGGCTGATCCCGCGAAGGTGGTTTGGAAGGGTCCCGTCTCCGTTCTGACCGCCATCACTACCACCGGGCCTGGAGAAATTCTCGCTTCCGCATTTGCTAATACCAAGCGCGGTGACATCGTCGGCGAGCGCACCTTCGGTCTCGCTTCCGAGCAAAAACTGATTCCCATGCAAGATGGTGCGGCCCTCATTCTGACCGTCGCAAACTATTACAATGCGGACGGCAAGTCGATCCTCGAAGAGGGCGTGGCTCCCACCGAAGTTGTTCACGCCGCTTCGGCACTGAACGATGACGGTGAGGACGGCGACGATTCCTCCTCGACTGCCGGCGCCCAGAAGGAACCACCCCCGGGGCCGAAGCCTCTTTCGGCAGACGACCCTGTTCTTCGTAAAGCCCTGGAACTGTTGCACACCCCGGTGGCCACCAAGAAGGCCGCTTAATTTCGTTCGTGAATACCAGGTTGTCTCGATTCGGCCCCAATCGCTTAGGCGCGCTTTGCCTCGCTGTTGCAGCCGTCTGCCTGTCACTCGTGGGTTGTGGCAAGGTTAAATCCACGTTGCAAGCGCTTCTCCATTCGAGTCGGACCTCGAAGACTCGCCCTGTCTCGCATGCTTCTCGCCCCGCTGTCGCTGGCCCTCGCCTCGCCATCATTCTGGACGACGTTGGCGGTGATCCTGCCGCCGTCGATGCCATTTTCTCTTTGCGCTATCCTCTGACTCTCTCGGTTCTCCCGAATCATCCGCGTTCCATGGAAATTGCCCAGGATGCGCACCGCCGCGGTTACCAAGTGATGCTCCATCTACCGATGGAATCGCTAGCAAACGAAACGGCGGAGATTCAGGAGCTTCGTCCCGGCATGTCTCCTGGCCAAATCTCAAATGAACTAAATTCCATGATGCGCACCGTGCCCTACGCAGCCGGGGTAAACAATCATCAAGGTTCGCTCGCCACTTCCGATCCTCATCTAATGAGTGAGCTGATGCCTGTGCTGCGGGAACATCAGCTGTTTTTCGTCGACAGTCGCACCACAGCCGCCACCGTCGCCTACGAAGCAGCTCAGGCCGCCGGCGTTCCCTGCGCGTTTCGCAACGTTCCGTTCCTCGATGATGTTCAAGACGTCAGCGCAATCCGCCGTCAACTGGATCTTGCCGCGAAAGACGCACGCGAGAAGGGGCAGGCCGTCGCCATCGGACATCCCCATCCGGCGACCCTTCGCGCCCTCGCTGAATTTCTACCCCAAGCCGAAGCCCAAGGCATCCACTTGGTCCACGCTTCCGACTTAGTCCACTAAATGTAGGGACGGCCTTCGGAGGCCGTCCGCTGCCATGATCCATCTGAAAAACTGAACCGGCTAATTCTGTATCTCCGTAGTCGGTGGCGCGCTCTCGTCCCTTTTGCCCGGAAATAGCCACATCACGACTAAAAACTGCAGGAGTATTGTCAGAAAGCAGAATACGCTTCCTTCCGGCCCCACCGTTCCTCCGGTCAGCCACTTCGGTCCCGCGTTCAACGCAGCGTGAGACAGGTGACCCTCCATAAACGTGCCGCTATTTGGCACAGAAAACAGATAAGTCTCCCCCCAATCGAAACTCGCGTGCAGTCCCACCGCGTACCACAGGTTCCCGGTCCTTTTCAGCGAGAAACAGAAGAACAGCGCAATCAGTACCACACTTGCCGCGCCAACCCAGCCCTCCCCGGGATTCCCCAAGTGTGCCCCACCAAATATCAGTGACAAGACGATCGCGGCGGGCCAGAATCCAATTCCGTCTCCTAACGTGTACTGCATGTATCCGCGAAATAGAAATTCCTCAAACAATCCCACGAATGTGAACATCACCAGATGGAAAAGACCCCACAGGAAAATCTTGTCGCCCTGCAGCGCCAGCGGGCCGAAAGAGTAGCCACCAAAGGCCGTGATCAACCCAATCAGCAGCGTGATTTCCAGCAATCCGAACAGAAAGCCCAGCCAGAACTTGCCCCGAAACATTTCGTTTCCCGGCAGGCCGTATACACCCACCGGCCGGCGTTCAATTCGCGACATGATGATCGCTGCGCCGAACGCTATGACAAACCCAATCACTTCCTGCGCCAATTGCGGCCATACTCCCGGAACGCCACGTTGCGGGTGAAAGATCTTTACAATTGCGAAGCTGATGCCGGTACTGCAACCAATGACGATTAACAAATAAATGAGCAGCCGCCAGCCCGCTCGCAGCCCATGGGTCCCGATAAAAAAATCCACCTTGGGGCGGGGAAATTCGTGCGGTTGCTCCATGCCATTTGTCAACCCTGGCTTATCTTCCGCCATTCTCTCTCCTCGTTAAATCTTCGTGTTGAACCGTTGCTGTTAGGATCGCCCGCTAGAGAATACGCCAGGTCAGCCCGCTAAGTTTCCGGTTTTCAATTGCAACTTCAACGTATTCTGATATAACCATCTTCCAGAGCATTCACCGGTTATATGACCTCACCCACCTCCCAACTCGTTGCCGGACGTCTCGCCTTAGATTTCGCGAATCTCTCGCCCTCCGCTCACGATCTCTCCTGGGATGAGTTCGTTTCCTTCCTAGTCGATGCCCACTTGGTTTCCCAAGAACGAGCCGGACGCCTGCGACCTCTTCTCTCGTCGGAGCCGCAAGCTGTGGACGCGGTTCTCCTTCGAATCCTGCGTCTCCGTGAATCGTTCCGCGCCATTTTTACTTCCGTTGTCGACGAAGAACCCGTTCCTCTCTCCTGGGTTGAGCCCATCAACGAAATTCTCCGTATCACCGAAGGCCACGATGAGTTGGTCTCCCACAAGGGTTCCTGGTCTCTCCAGTTCGTTGCTCGCGAGAGCGGCCTGGATTGGCTGCTCGCCGCCCTAGCACGGTCCGCGGCGGAACTCCTCGTCGAAGGCCCTCGTGCTCCCATCCGCCGTTGCGCGAACCCATCCTGCCGTCTGTTTTTTTACGATGATTCGCGCACTCATCGACGTCGCTGGTGTTCCATGGCCGTTTGCGGCAATCGCTACAAAGTGGCTGCCTTTCTGCGCCGCCGCTCTTCCCGGCGCAGTGATTAAGCACTCTATCGATGCCTCCTCTCTCGCCTGAACGTTATCCCAATTCTTCCGATGGTACCTCGGCCGTCTCCCAGTACGCCATTTAGCCACCACTACCCACCAGTATCTGATTCGCTTATTACCGTTCTTGCTGGTTGAGCCGGTTCCTTCCCAGTCGTATCCTGTAGTGGCACGCCATTCCCTGCTTGTTGCGGCTCCGCCGTTGGGTACCGCCACTCACGGAATCGTGTGCGGGAGTCTATATGTCGCCTAAGACCATTTTGCGCTCTATCGCTCTGCTGCTTGCGGCTGTTTCCGTTTTTACCATCCGCATTGTCGCACAAGATGCTCCCTCGGTCGCCGAGGCTGCTCGGCGCACTCGCCAGCAGAAGCAAGATTCCGCGAAGCCCGCGCACGTGATAGACAACGACTCAATTCCTCCCTCGCCTTCGGCTTCTGCCACCCCTACAAATCCCGGTTCCGATTCGAATGCCGCACCACCGGCTGAAAACTCCTCCATTGCCGACAAGCCAAGCGAGGACCCAACGACAGAACAACAGAAAAAGGCGGAAATTGAATCCCTGAAACAGCAGATCGCCGAAAAGCAGGAGAAAGTCAATCTTCAGCAGCGCGAGCTTGCTCTCGCCCAGGACACCTATTACGGCAACGTCGACCACGAGCACGACAAGGCTGGCAAAACTAAACTGGATTCCATGCAAACTGATCTGACTCAAGCGCAGACCGAACTCGCGCATCTGCAGGCTAAGCTCGCTTCACTGGCCCCGGCATCGGACACAAAAGCTCCGGAACCGGCGAAACCCTGAACCCATCAGTTTTTGCCACGGATCGCTTAAATTTTCCACAGCCCTGCGAAAAATTTAAGCGCCTTCCGTCTCTTTCTCGTTGACTCTCTTTAACACTAGCGCAACAATTCTCCCCATCATCCGGTTCGCTCAGAATATTTTCCGGCTGCCTTCAGAGCTCAGAATCCACTCGTTGAGCAGACAGCCATTTCGGGGGAGAGCGATATATGTCCTTAATGCCGGGCTCCACCGTTCAGTGTGTCAATCCGCATTGCGAAGCGAGAGGCCGCTGGCAGAGGGCCGATGTGATCGACTCTGAACTCTGCCCCGCTTGTGGCGAGTCCCTTCGCAGCGTTCGTCCGCCTCTCGCACCACGCCCTCACTTTCGGCCGCGCCCGCTCGCACCCCGCCCGTCCTTCCGTCCGCGCTGACTGCGCCCGCCCAGCCACACCACGCTCCAGCCGTGGTGTGCCTAAGATTGTGGCGCTTTTCGTGTAGCGGCGGCTTTACGCCGCCGTCTCGGGTTTGCTGTTGCGCCTCCACAGCGGCCACCTTCGACCGCAAAAATGAAAAGGCCGGAGACTCACGTCCCCGGCCTCTCCTGCCGTCAGATTTTCTTTCCGTTGCTATGTCTCGACGAGGCCTTTCTCCAGCATCTCCTCGTCGCTCAACCACAAGTCCGGAATATTCGCGGATCCCAACCGCAGGATGTCTTCCAACGCTCCGCGCACTTCGCGCAGCCGGAAGTCCACGCCTACCTTCTCGAGCAAATCAATGAGCGCTTGCGCACCCTCGGCCAGCATCGCTCTGGGGCGCACTCCCGACTTGTCCAGGCGGTGATAGGTAACGATGTAGAAGGCGTTCAAAGCCGCCCCGTGGCGCACGATGTGCAGAAACCCTCGTGCCTTCGGTTGGCTTGATGCCAGTTTTGCGGCTAGTGCGGAACCACTTGGGAGTGCGCTCATCGCGTTCTCTCCTTGACCTTCCGCATTAACTGCATCCGCTTGTGCTCCCGCAATTCTCGCACTTGTAGCAAGCACCGTTCGGCACCATCAGCATCCCGCACTCCGAACAAGTGGGCGCTCCCTCATGGGCATCCCGCGGCGATGTGCTCACGGGGGGGTTCGACCGCGGCTGCACCGACATCGGCACCACCGTACCGTTCGTTATCGATCCCGCAATCACGGTTCCTTCCGCCGGAGGCATTCCATTCAGCTTCAGGTACTCCGCCGAAATGAACCGTCCGCCCAGCCACCGCGCGATGTAATCCAGCACCGATGTAGCAAAGCGAATGTTCGGATTCGCGGAAATACCGCTGGGCTCAAACCGCGTGTTCACCAACTTGTCCACGAACACCTTAAGTGGCACGCCATATTGCAAACCCAGCGAAATCGTCAGCGCCAAACCATCCATCACGCCGGAAAGCGTCGAGCCTTCCTTGGACATCTTGATGAAGATTTCGCCCGGCCGGTTGTCGGCGTACATGCCCACGGTGATGTACCCTTCATGCCCACCCACGCTGAACTTGTGGGTGACCGAAGTCCGTTCCACGGGCATCTTCTCCCGCTGTGCCCGCGCAAACAGTTCTCGTTGTTCTGGTTCCGCCATCGGCGCCGCTTTCTTCTCTTCTTTCTTGTTTCCCGCGGCATTCAGGGGTTGTGACCTCTTTGAATTATCCCGATAAACCGCCACGGCCTTCAGACCCATCTTCCATGAATCAATATACGCGTCCATGATGTCTTCGATGGTCGATTCTTCGGGCATGTTGATGGTCTTGCTAATTGCGCCCGAAAGGAAGGGCTGCGCCGCTGCCATCATTTTTACGTGGCCGCGCCAGGCAATCGAGCGCCCACCGGCCGTGGCCAGGGAACAGTCAAACACGGGTACGTGTTCGGCTTTCAGGAATGGCGCCCCATCGATTCGGCCGTTCTTGTCGATGTAGCTTACGATTTCGCTGGTTTGCTCCGGCGTGTACCCCAGCTTCATCAACGCTTGTGGCACGGTGTTGTTCACGATCTTGATGACGCCCCCGCCCACCAGTTTCTTCATTTTCACTAGCGCTAGATCTGGCTCGATTCCCGTAGTGTCGCAGTCCATCATGAAACCGATGGTGCCGGTCGGCGCCAGCACCGTTACCTGCGAGTTCTTGAATCCGTATTTTTCGCCCAGCTCCAGCGCGTTATCCCACGCTTCCTGTGCGCCCATGTACAACTCGGTCTGGACGTTCTCAGGCTTAATCCCCCGCATGGCATTCCGATGCATCCGGATGACGTCCAGCATCGGCTGCTGATTTTCCTCATAACCTGGGAACGGTCCCAAGCGCCCCGCAACTCGCGCAGATTGCGCATAGGCTTCGCCGCACATCAGCGCTGTTACGGCTCCTGCCACATCGCGGCCTTCATCGGAATCGTAAGGCAGCGCCATAGACATCAGCAGCGCACCCAAATTCGCGTAGCCCAACCCCAGCGGCCGGAAATTGTGCGAATTCTCCGCAATTTTCGGAGTCGGATAGCTGGCGTTGTCCACCAGGATTTCCTGGGCCGTGATCGTGACGTCCACCGCGTGCCGGAACGACTCCACGTCGAACTGACCGTTCGGACCCAGATACTTCATGAGGTTCAGCGACGCCAGGTTGCACGCTGTATCGTCCAGGAACATATATTCGCTGCAGGGGTTACTGGCATTGATCCGCGCGGTGTTCTTGCACGTGTGCCAGCGGTTCACCGTCGTATCGAACTGCATGCCCGGATCGCCGCATTGCCAGGTCGATTCCGCGACCTTATGCAACAGTTCCCGTGCGCTCAGCTTCTCGTTGGGCTCCCCGTCGATGACGTTCTTTGTCCACCAATCCTTGTTCTCTTCCACCGCACGCATGTAATCGTCGGTCACGCGCACGGAGTGGTTGGCGTTCTGGAAGAAAATCGAGCTATACGCCTCGCCATCGATTGAGGAATCGTAGCCCTGCTCGATCAGCACGTGAGCTTTTCGCTCTTCCTTCATCTTGCATTCGATAAATTCCACGATGTCCGGATGGTCAATGTTCAGAATCACCATCTTGGCCGCGCGCCGCGTCTTCCCTCCGCTCTTAATCACTCCCGCGAACGCGTCAAACCCCTTCATAAAGCTCACTGGACCGGAGGCGATGCCTCCACCCGACAGCGTCTCCTTGCTGCCCCGTAGCGTTGAGAAGTTCGTTCCCGTGCCCGAGCCCCACTTGAACAGCATTCCTTCCGTTCGAGTCAGTCCCATGATGGATTCCATGCTGTCGTGCACGGAGTTGATGAAGCACGCGGAGCATTGCGGCTTCGCCTGCACACCCACGTTGAACCATACCGGCGAATTGAAGCTCATCTTTTGCTCGACCAGCAGGTGCGTCAGTTCGTCCTGGAACGCATCCCGCGAAGCATCATCCGCAAAATAGCCGCCCTCTTCTCCCCACCGCACAATCGTATTGACCACGCGGCTGATCAACTGCCGCACCGATCCTTCCCGCTCCGCTGTTCCGGGCTTTCCATGGAAGTATTTGCTGGTCACGATATTTGTCGCTGTCTGCGACCAGCTCTTCGGCACGTCGACGCCTTCCTGCTTGAAAATCGTTACGCCCTTCTCATTCCCGATCAGCGCTGTGCGCTTCTCCCATTCGACCTTGTCGAACGGCGATCCCTTGCCATCCGAAAAATAGCGCTCGAATACCAATCCGCCGCGCGTTCCGATGCTCTTCGCCGATTTGGCCGCCTCTATCGATTTCCCGTTCAATGCCGGCTTCACCGTGGCCATCCTCATTCCTCCCCGCTGCGGGTTCCCGTGTCCGAGCGGGGAACCCTAATATTTTACTCCTCTGCGGTGCAGAGGTACTGGAGCTGAATCCTGCTGAATTCTCCTGCTAATCTCCGATTCCAAGCTGCTCCCGTGCTCACCAAAAAAACGAAAATGCGAACGCACTGTCCTAGGCCGGCGTTTCCACACGGCTGAACAGCTGATCTCCGCGCCTACTCAGGACTCCTGCGCGGAGCATCCACTTCGCGCTCGTTTTTTCGGTGATCACGGGCTGGTAACGTGGGTAACGTCGGTCCAAGCGAACTACCGACCGGGACCGTTCTGGCGCTTCCACGTCCCCCGAATCTGGATTCGCAGTATCAATCCGCGTGACAGACCTGTCAAGAGAAAATCACAAAATCTGGCGAACTTTTTCCCAACATGTCTATATCTTGTGGTGCTGTTTCGGGAATTGCTCTTCTTACTTCCTTCGTTGCTTTCTCTAAACTCTTTGCATCCAATTCGCTATGGCACGTTTTCTTTTTTCTTTCCGTTTTTCTTTTGCCTCTTACCCTCTTCTCGAATCGCCGCCCAGCATGTGGAAATTATCCGTGTTTCGAAAAAAAATCCTGAGTTCGCGGAGAAAATTCATATCGAAAGCATCAAAGATGCCGGCAAGCTCAACGATCATCTCTATCGGGGTACACAGCCGAACGAACACGGTCTGCGCGCATTGAAAAAACTCGGTGTCACCATGATCGTTGATCTCCGCGGAGAATCTCGGCGAGAGAGTACGAACAAAAAAAAGAAGCGCAAGCTCTGGGCATGCAATTCGTGCTGATTGCCGGCAACGGCTGGACCCCGCCCACCGACGAGCAAATGGCACAATTCTTCGCGATTATCGCGCAGCAACCCGAACACCCCATTTTCATTCATTGTTGGTTAGGTGGCGATCGCGCCGGCGTTTTTCTCGCTGCACATTGGACGCCGGAGCAAGCTTTGCAAGAAATGCACCTGTTCCACTTCAAGTCCTTCTGGCATCGCGCCATGAGAGACTACGTACGGAAGTTTCCGGAACGCCTCGCGACTTCGCCGGCGCTTGCGCCTTACCGCGCAATACAAGAATCTCCGGTCGCCCTTCGTTCTTCTTCTACCCCGGAGTTCTTTCCTACTCTTTTCTCCCAGTACCTTAGTACCTTCTCAACGTGACTGCTGCTTCATTCCTTCACCATCGGCTTTTTTCTATCCTTCAATCCAGCGCTGCTTTCGGCAATCGGCGCACTGAGGAGCGCACTACCCGTGCAAGTCGGCCGCTACCAAATCCACGAAACTCTCGGCGTCGGTGCCCATAGCCGCGTCGTTCGCGGCCATGATCCCCTCATTGATCGTTCCGTAGCCATCAAGCTCTTCTCCCCTCAACTCGCTCGTGGCGACGCTCGCAATCGTTTCCTCCGCGAGGCGCGGGTAGTCGGCAAACTCTCTCACCCGGCTATCATCTCCGTGCATGACATCGGCATCGAAGAGTCCACACAAACTCCCTATTTGGTGATGGAACTGGTCGAAGGGCAATCCCTCGAGAAGATTATCTCTAAGGGCACAACCCCCTTCCCCACTGCTTGTGAGTGGGCTGGCCATGTCGCGGAAGCTCTCGCGGTTGCGCATCGTCGAGCCGTGATCCATGGCGACATTAAGCCCGCTAACATCCTTATCACCAACGAAAATCGCGTAAAGCTCACGGACTTCGGTATGGCCCGGCTCGCCAGTCATCAGACCGATTCGGCGGTCCGTGGCACTCCGGCTTATTGGTGCCCGGAGCAGATTCTCGGCCGTGCCCAAGACGCCCGTTCCGACCTATTCTCGCTGGGCGTAGTCCTCCATGAACTGCTAACCGGTGTTAATCCATTTGCCGGTGATACAATACCGGCCGTCTGCAATCAGATCCTATCCTCCACACCCCTGCCTCCCTCTCGCTCCAATCCTTCGACCCCTTCCGTTCTCGATGAAATCGTGGCCTCTTGCCTTGTGAAGGAACCGCAACTCCGTATAGGCTCCGCCGAAGCTCTGGCGCAACAGCTCTTTCCTTTTGCCCGCCGCAGCCAGTCGCCTGTTCACACGATTCCCGCTCCGGAACCCTCGCTCCGGTCCCGCGCCTCCCGTCTCCTTCGTTCCGCGTAGTTGCCTCTCCATTTTCTTTGTCTGCTCATCAAACTTTGGACCGGGTCTTCTCGTCTATATGGCCTGGAGGCATTCATCATGACTTCTCGCCGCGCTATTACCTTAGCCGCCATCATTATTTGGGCAGCCGTCGCGGTGACCGCCGCGCCGCGCGCCTTTTCCCGCCACCATTCCCTCCCGCTTCCTGCGGCCGAGGATATGCCGGTGACCAGTTGTTCTGATCTCCACTTCCATTTCGATCATCAAGAGGCTGTCGTGCAAACCGAACAGCGCACCATCTCCAAATCCGAGGCGCCTACGCTCCGCGTTCAGGCTGGCTCCAATGGTGGACTTTATGTCGAAGGCTGGGCCAAAGACACCTACTCCGTTATCCTTTGCAAAGCTGCTGAAGCCGGGCCCCATGCCGAATCCGTACTTTCGCAAATGCACCTGTCTTTCGAGAATGGTCTCCTTCGTATCTCTGCTCCTTCCTCTCACGAGCGCTGGGCTGCGCATCTGCTTGTCCGCGCCCCCAAAGCCTCTGCCCTCGACCTCCAGGTCCATAACGGTCCCATAACTCTCGATCGTGTCGACGGCAATCTCCGCGTGCGTGCGGAGAATGGCCCCGTTTCGGTCGCAGGCTGCACCGGCGAACTTGATCTCTCCTCGCAAAATAGCCCGGTCACGCTGGAAGACAATAGTGGCAAGCAAAACGTTCAGTCCGAAAACGGCCCGGTCACTCTTTCTCTTTCCGGCGATTCCTGGAGCGGTTCCGGCATCGAAGCTCATGCCACGAATGGGCCAGTGACGCTGCGTGTTCCTTCCGGCTACAAATCGGGAGTCCTCCTGGAATCCGAGGGGAACGGTCCTTTTCAGTGCCGAGCCAGCGTCTGTTCCGAAGGCCGCAAGACTTGGGACGATGAGCACAAGCGGGTGGAATTCGGACCCGGCCCGCCGGTAATTCGCATATCCACCGTCAACGGCCCGGTCTCCGTTCACTAACTAGCCAATTCCTCAATTGCTTGGCACCTTGCCGGGTCGGGCCCAGAGTGTCCGGTCACGACAAATCGCTTGCCGCCTTATCGCAATTTCGGCACAATCCACAGTGTATGTAGTGTAGCCATTCCGCCGTCTTGAGCGGCGGTCTGGTGTCTCTGGAATAGCCCAGCGTTTTCATTATGTCGCTCTTCTTTTGGATCGTTGTTTTGGCAGCCCTCGGTGCCTTAGTCCTCGGCCTCATTCTAAAGGTCCGCCTAAGAGATCAACAGGTTTGGGAAGAACTGGTCGAACCGCAACGATCGTCCAATGCTCCCGAAGTCGACTCTGGGCGGGATCCGTATGCGTCCGAGCGAACCGATATCGACATGGATGAATTTGACCAACCTCAAAATCTCCAGGGTGAAGAGATGAATACTTCGCATCTTTCGCAGTCGCATCGTTCTGTTAAAGACGCCGACCTCCGCCGCAGCTCCCGGTTGGAGCGTCCGGTTTCCCTCGTCGTCCTTGGTACCAATCGACGCGGCGAGACCTTCCAGGAGAGAACTTCTGCGATCTCCGTGAACCTGCACGGCTGCCGCTATTCTTCGCGTCACGAATACGCTCCGGAGGGTTGGGTCACGCTGCAGGTTACCGGAACGGATGGAGCGAATTCGCGGCCGGTCCGCGCTCGGGTGCGCTCGGTTTTTGGTCCTCAGACCACGCGCGAACTCTGCCAGGTTGGCGTAGAGTTGGAAACTCCCGGAAATGTTTGGGGCATCCACGCGCCGCCCGATGATTGGCAACGCCTGCTCGGCGCCAACGGCTCTGCTACGCGGACTGCCGCGGCTGTGGCTCAGGCCGATGGACCTACTCACTCTCCCTCCGTCGACAGGCAGTCGACGGCTGGTGAGCGCAGAGCGGAAGTCACCGTATTTCCTGGCCCGCCGACGGCTCCGGCTTCCGAAGACGTGCCCGAGAAGGAAAACCCTCCAACGAAGGCGGAACGTGTGGTTATCACTGCCGAGCAACTCCTCCAAGCTCTCCAAGGTAAGCTCCAAGTCGCTGCCGATAAAGCCGTAGAAACATCCCTTTCCTCCCAAATTGACGATGCCGTGAAAGCCGCGCTCGGCAGAATCGAAGAAGGTTGGAAGGCCAACGTGCGCCAGAGTGAGGAATTCTCGGCTGCGCGTCTTGCGGATGCGCAGACTCTGTGGGAAAAAGAACTCCACGCGTATCGCGACCGTGCCGAGGAAGTCGCTCGCCGTATTGAGTCACTGACCTCGCTGGCACAGCAGGCCCTCGGTGATTCTCAGAGATATGTAGAACGCTTTGCCGGCGAAACCGCGCCGCAATTGCAGGCGCGGTTAAGCGATTCTTTTGCGCAAGCCAGCTCCGATTTCGAGGCGCGTACTGCCCAGCTCTCGGCTCAACACCTGGCGCAAATCAATGAACATGCGCAACGCGCCGTGAGTGAAGCGCGAGCGCAACTCGAAGGCTCCATCGCGCAAGCTCATTCGCTCGTGGCCGCCGCAAATGTTCCCGCTGTCGAGAGTGTCTCCCAAGAGCGCCTGGACTCGCAGTTCGCTTCATTCCGCGGCGAGACGTTCGACCGGATGGAGAAACGGCTGGGCGAACTCTTTGGCGTTTTTGAGCAACAAGTCGAATTCGCCCGCAATCGTAACAACGACCTGGCTCATCAACTCGAAGGACTTGCTCTGGAATCGCGCCAGGCTCGCGCCCAGCACGAACAAAGCCTCGCCGAAGTTCGTTCTCTTTTGTCGAGTACGGAACCCGGTGTACCTCGGAAGCAAGTCGATTCGCTGCTGAATTCCTCGCGCGAACAACTGCTCAACCATCTCGAATGGCGGCTGGGTGAAGTTTCCGGGCACTACGAACAGCAGCTCGGCCAAATCCATAATCGCGCGAACGAAATTTCCCAGCAGCTGGAAAAAGTTTCGACGGAAACGCGCGACCACCTCGCGGAGGCTCGCAGCCTTGCTGAAAAGTCTCCGCGCGCGCTGGCTCCGCAGGATTTGGCTTCCATTGAACAATCCGTCGGCCATGCCACCCGAGAATTTGAAAATGTCGCCGCTCGGGTCTCCGACCGTCAACTGATCCGCATGATGGAGCAGAAGCAGGTGGTCACCCGGGAAGCCTCGCTGGAACTGGAGGCGCGTGCCAGCGAAGCCCGTGCGCTGCTGCAAAAAACTTCCAACACCACTCTGGAGGACTTCCGGCGCCGCATCGAGAGTCAAGCCGATCAGATCCTTGCCGAAGCCAACGAGCGGGCTTCTTCTTCCCTTGCTTCGCTCGACGCCGAAAGCCAGGCGGCTGTCGAGGCACGCCGTCGCGCGCTGGAGAGGGACGTAGCGAATGCCGCGGAGCAGTCGATGATGGAATTTCGCTCCGGGATGAAGGCGTTTCTCTACTCCTGCCTGGTCGCGGCGGTCAGCGCTGTCGATCAGCATGCGCAAACCACCCTTGCGGGACTCTCGAACGACCCCAGCAATTTGCAGCGTGCGCTCGACACGAAGACCAGCGCATCTACAAACCCCGACAATCCCGAATTTCCGCCGAAAGCCGCGTCCTCGTCCCAGTAGCCTGCGTAAACTGAGACTTCCCAAGGTTCCCCGCTTGGGGTGGGGTTGCCAACGGCACTCGTCGTTTCTATCTGCTCCGTGGCATTTTGAAACTCGTGTTCCTCCGCCAGCCATCCGCTCCACCTGCGACCGGTCTGGTTGCTCGGTTACCCCCCAAGTAACTAGCGTCACTCCGGATATCGCCCAAACCCTCCAGAAAATTGCTGCGCAAAAGGCCGTGGTGAGCAAACTCGAACAGGGTATGGAGGATCGTCAGAAGGACATTGACCGTATTGTCGCGGATCAGGCGCGGCTGCGTGAAAACATGAAAGCGCTCAAAGGCAGTTCCGAAGAGAAAGCGCTGCTTCAGCGCTACACAGGGGAGTTGGACCAGCAGGAGACGCAGCTCGAGTCACTGCGCAAAACGATTCAATCGACCGAAGCGCAGCGCGACAAGGCCAACGATGAGTTGGAGGACATGATCGCCAACATCCAGCTCGAATCCACCTTCTGATCCTGACTTCGACAGAAGAGGGTCAATCCCAAGACCCACCCTCACAAAACGAGGATGGGGCACCCGCTGAAGCTATGACCCCTAAAGAGTAAACCTCAGCGGCTGAAGCCGGGTTGCCTGCGCGTGGTTTCGGCACGACTGAAAGTCGTGCCCTGACGAATACACACGTGGACAACGGGAGCAGCTACTCGTAGCGGAGAGCTTCGACGGGATCGAGTTTGGCGGCTTTCATGGCCGGCCAGACGCCGAAGATGAGGCCGATGCTGACGCTGACGATGATGCCGGTGGCGGCGGCCCATAGTGGAACGCTGCCGGGCCACGCCAGGGTCCAGCGCACCAGCAGGACCAAGCCGTTCACCAGAATCAGGGCGATGAGGCCACCTGCGCCGGTCAGGGTCATGGCTTCGAGCAGGAATTGCCAGGTGATGTCTTTGCGTTTCGCGCCAATGGCTTTGCGAACACCGATTTCGCGCGTGCGCTCGGTGACGCTGACGAGCATGATGTTCATCACGCCCACGCCGCCGATCAGCAAGCCAATGGAACTCAGAACGACTGTGGCGAGCGCCACCATTCCGACAATCTGATGGAATTGTTCGACTTCTTGCGCGGCAGTGACGATGCTAAAACTGTTTTTGCCGTCGTAGGGAACATTGCGACGACGGCGCAATAATTCCGTTGCCTGATCCACAGCTTCGTCGAGCTTTCCGGGATAGGCTTTGAAGCGGAATTGATGCTCGTAGGCCTGCGGGTAGATCTTCATGAAGGTGCCGTAGGGAATCAGCACGCGGCGGTCTTCATCGCCCATGCCCATGCCGCCTTTGGGCTTCTCCACCACGCCAACCACCGTAAAATCTTCACCATCGATGATTACATCTTTGCCGATGGCTCCGCCGCTCGGAAACAACACCGGCGCGACATTTTCGCCGAGCATCACTACTTTTTCGCGGTGGATTTCATCGCCTTCGCTGAGGAAGCGGCCCTGCAGCACCGCGGCGTTGGCGTAGACGTCACTGAAATTCGGTTGCACGCCGCGAAAATCAATGGCGGTGACCGAGCCATCCTTGGTGCGCACCGAGTGAGGCTTCTCCCAGAAGATGACAAAGGAGGTGACGTCACTGATGGCCGGGCAACTCTCCTTTAAAGCGGTGCCATCGGCCAAGGTCAACGGCTTTCGCAACCGCTCTTCGAGCGGGCGGCCGTTGCCGTGGGGTCCCTGATCCCAACGGGAAACGAAGGCAGTGTCCGCGCCAAACTGTTTGATGTTTTCCTGGATAGTGCTGTCGAAGCCGGTAATTAGCGCGGCGACCAGCATGATCACGCTGACGCCCAAGACCACGCCGAATACCGTGAGCGCGCTGCGCATCTTATGCGCCCGCAGCGTGTCCATGGCCTGCTTCAGATTTTCGCCGTGTGCTTGTGCCATGGAGTCTCTTACCCTTCCGCCCGCAACGCTTCAATGGGATCCAACTTCGCGGCTCGCGTGGCTGGATAGATGCCGAAGAACAATCCCACGCTGGTGGACAGCAACAATGCGATGATTACCGCGCTCATGGGTGTGGTCATGGGGATGGGGGTCAACGCTTTTGCCAATGCCACTACTCCATACGCAAGAGCCAACCCGATCAACCCGCCGATCAAGGAGAGCAGCGCCGATTCGGTCATGAACTGCAGCACGATGTGGCTCTTGCGCGCACCGAGGGCACGGCGCAAGCCGATTTCGCGGGTCCGCTCGGTCACGCTGGCCAGCATGATGTTCATGATCACAATGCCGCCGACCACCAGGAACACGGAGGTGAGAGCGGTAGCCATGAAAAACAGGTTGCCAGTGATTTGCTGCCACAGGCTCATGATGGAGGCCGATCCGAAAATGGAAAAATTGTCCTCGGCCTTGTCGGGAAGGTGCCGCCAGGCGCGCAGATACATCCGCGCCTCATCCTGGCTGGTTTCCATGATTTCCGCGTTGCGTGCCTGCACAAACAGGGTTAAACCTTCGCTCTGGGTCTTCCATTCTTTTTCGTACGTCGAGAGGGGGATGAGGAAGAAATTGTCCTGCGATTGCCCGAAGACGCTGCCAATTTCCTGCGCCACGCCGATAATTTCGTAGCTGTGGGTTCCTGCGCGGATGGTCTTTCCGATGGGGTCGACGTTCGGGAAAAACTTCTTCACGACGTCGGCGCCGATGAAGGTTACTGGCGAGTGGTGCAAATCGTCGGCGTCGGTAAGAAAGCGGCCTTGAGCCAGATTGAGATTTTCGATTTCCGCGTAGTTCGCCGTGACACCCACGACGTTGGAATTCTCGAGAAGAATGTTTCCGTAGCGGACGTCGATGTTCTGATCTTCTTCACCGGCGATGCGCAGGGCAGTTTTCATGTTGTCGCGGAGACGGGTGAATTCGTCCATGGTGATCAGCGGGCGCTTTTGCGCTTTGATCCATGCATCTTCGCTGGTGATGATGCCGAAGCGGTGCACCAGGTAGGTATTGGCGCCAAGATTCGCGATTTTGTCGGCAACGTAAAAATTGAGCCCGGCGATGACGCTCATCACGGAGACCAGCGTGGTCACCGCCAGAATCACGCCTAAGAGGGTGAGGAAGCTCCTGAGCTTGTGGGCGCGAATGGCGTCCACCGCGAGCTTCAGAGTTTCTCCAAAGGTTCTCCAGCCGCGACGGTACCGGTCCGCGCGGGTAAGAGAACCCCCGCCAGTGTGGATCAGAGGTCTACCTGTTAGCCCGTCAAGGGGCACAGCTCCCATGCTTTTCTCCGCTATTTAGAAATACGCTCGCGCACCCTCGTTTGTTTCCGCTTCCCCGGCTTCTTTCGTCATTGAGACGTGCGGCAGGCAGGTACTTCTTGCGCCGCCCGGCGGGTGTACTTCAACTTAGAAGGTACGCGAGCTGAGTCGAGATGTCTGTGATTGCGGCCCACGGGTTTGCTCGGGCTGGGAGCCGCGATTCGTTCTTGAAGCAAGTCTATTATATCGAATGACTTGTGGGGTGTCTCGGGGGACATGGCAGAGCGAACGCCGCTTCTCTAGCTTATTCGTACCTCAGCGCTTCAACGGGGTCCAGTTTCGCCGCCTTCATGGCGGGCCAAACGCCAAAAATCAGGCCAATGCTTACGCTGACCATGACGCCCGTGACGGCGGCCCAGACCGGAACGATCCCGGGCCATTTCAGCGTCAGGCGGATCAGCATAACCAAGCCGTTCACGAGGAGCAAAGCGATCAAGCCGCCAGCGCCAGTTAACGTCATCGCCTCCAGAAGAAACTGCCAGGTGATATCGCTGCGCTTCGCTCCAATGGCCTTGCGCACGCCAATCTCGCGCGTACGCTCCGTCACGCTGACCAGCATGATATTCATCACGCCGATTCCACCGACCAGAAGGCCGATCGAGCTGAGCACCACCATGGCCAGCGCCACCTTGTCCACTATCTGGTGAAACTGGGCCACCTGGTCTTCCGCCGTCGAAGCGGAAAAGTTGTCTTTGCCGCCGAATGGGACATTCCTTCTCCGTTCCATTACTTCTTTGATCTGATCCACTGCTTGCGACAGCATGCCCGGATAAGCTTCCGCACGGATGTTTACATCGTCGGCGGCGGGGTAAATCTTCATCATTGTTTTGTACGGGATCAGCACGCGGCGGTCTTCTTCATCGGCACCAAAGCCACCTTTAGGCTTCTCGAGCACGCCAATCACCTGGAAGTCCGAGCCGTCTATCATCGCGTCCTTGCCGATGACGTGGCCATCCGGAAAAAGGACTGGAGCGACGCTTTCGCCGATCACCACCACTTTTTCTCTGTGGAGATCGTCACCTTCGCCGATGAAGCGCCCTTCTTTCATGGTGGCGTTGGCATAGACCATGCCAAAGACTGCTTGCACGCCACGAAAATCGATCGATGTGACCTCTCCCGCACTGCTACGGATGGAATGGGTGGTGTCCCATCGAGGTTCAACCCAGGCAGTCGCGCTCTTTACCGCCGGGCAACGCTCCTCAATGGCCACGGCATCTTCCGGCGTCAACGGTTTGCGCAGGCGCTCTTCGAGTGCTGGAGGGCCGTTGCGGCTTTGGTCCCACTTGCTGATAAAGATGGTGTCCGCGCCAACCTGGTTGATTTGCTCTTCCACTTTGCGGTTGAAACCGGTGATGAGTGCCGACACCAGCATGATCACGCTCACGCCGAGTACCACGCCAAAAACGGTCAACGCGCTGCGCGTCTTGTGGGTGCGGAGCGTGTCCAGCGCTTGCTTCAGATTTTCGCCGTACGCTTGTGCCATGTTTTCTCTATCAGTCCGCCCGCAATGCTTCGATGGGGTCCAGCTTTGCCGCCCGCATCGCCGGGAAAATGCCGAAGAACAGGCCCACTCCGGTGGCGAGGATCAGCGACAAGATTACCGCGCTGATCGGCATATCCATCGGGAAGGAAAACACAACCTTCACGAAAACGACGATAGCCGCGGCGGTAAGAATTCCAATCAATCCGCCAGTCGCGGCGAGCAGCGCCGATTCGGTCAGAAATTGGAGCAGGATGTGCTGCCTTCTGGCGCCCAAGGAACGGCGCAAACCGATCTCGCGGGTTCTTTCGGTCACACTCGCGAGCATGATGTTCATAATCACGATGCCGCCGACCACCAAGAACACACTCACCAGCGCCATGGCCACAAATGCCAGGTTTCCCGTTAATTGATGCCATAACGCCATGATGGAATCCGAGCCCAGAATCGCGAAACTGTCAGGAGCGTTATAAGGAGTATGCCGCCAGGCGCGGAAGAGCATTCGCGCTTCCTCCTCCGCCGATTCCATGGATTCGGCATTGGGCGCTTGGACAAACACCGCGAGGGAATCGTTAGGCCGGTGCCAACCCTTCAAGTAGGTGCTCAGCGGCAGCAGCATGTAATTGTCCTTCGATCGCCCCAAGGCGCTACCGATGCGTGTGCCCACGCCGATGACTTCGTAGGTATGCGTCTCTGCGCGCACCGTTTTCCCGATGGGGTCCACGTTGGGAAAAAACTTCTCTGCCAAATCCGCGCCGATAAAGGCGACCTCCGAGCGGTGTTCCTCATCTGCCGGAGTGATGAATCGTCCCTGTGCAGTATTCAGATTTTCAATTTCCGCGTAGTTCGAGGTGACACCAATCACCTGGGTGTTTTCCATGATGGTGTCGCCGCTGCGCGTTTGCGAATTTTGCCGGTCGTAACCCGCCACTTGCTTCGCCAGTTGGCTGCTATCCCGGAAGCGCTCAAATTCTTCCAGAGTAATGAGCGGCCGCTTCTGTGCCTTTGTGAATTCGTCCATGCTGGTAATAATGCCGAAGCGGTCGATCACAAAAACATTCGCGCCCAGGTCCGCCACTTTATCCGCGATGTAATTGTTGAGCCCGGCAATTACGCTCATGACGGAGACCAGCGTAGCCACCGCCAGAATCACGCCGAGCAATGTGAGGAAACTGCGCAGTTTGTGAGCTCGCAGCGAGTCCAGTGCAAGTTTGAGAGTCTCGACAAACGTGACCCAGCCACTGGAAAATCCTTGTCCCTTTGAGGCAGTCGCCGCCGTCTGGCGCCCCAGACTAGGCACACTCGTCAGATTTTCGATTGGGGTCGCTCCCAAGCCTGTTTCACCTCAGGGCAAGTACGTTGTTGAGAACAATACTCTTTTTTCCCCGCTTGGCAAGATGACTCTGGACGAGTTTTGCTTTCCAGCTTTATCGTGTGTACTCTCATGGGTTTAGCACTGAATGGCCAAGGCTTGGGGCGGTTTTCGTTCCTTGTGGAACAAGCTTGGGTCCCGGCCAATCATAAGACTTATGGTCTTTCTTTCTACAACTTGCCGGAACAAATCGGGGCCATGGCTGCCCCTCTACCACGGACTGACACTCCTACTCTTTGCAGCGCTAGCTTGTGTTTTGATAACGTTCGCCCAAGAACCCTCGGATGAGCGCCCCTCGGCTACTCCCTCGGACGTCTTTGCGCGCGTCATCACCAATCTGAAAAAGAGCGAAACGCTCTTGGATGAATACGAGCGGACACATCGCGTCGAGAAGCGCAGAATGGCGAACGATCCGAATCCCTGGAATACCACAGTGTGGCGCCTTTTTCCAACGGGCCCCAGCATGGATAAGGTCGTAATTTCCGTCGACGGTAAGGCCACCAACTCCGAAACATATCGTGGCGAACTAGAAAAGCTGGAGAAGTATCTGATCTGGGCTGCACAGGATGGCACAGCCACGAAGGAGGCGTATGCCAGAGCCGAACGCAAACGTAAGGAGCGCTTCGACCTGATGGATGCCACGCACCACGCCTTCCGCTTCACACTGGAAGGCAAGGAAATGCGGGCAGATCGCATTCTCTTGCGCTACTCCATGGAGCCCAATCCCGAATATCGGCCGACGTCGCGCACCACGGTTCTGTTCACCAGAGTGCGCGGCACCATCTGGATCGATGAGCAATCTTCGCAATTGGCGAAGGTGGATGGCTCGGTCACTGAAGATTTTTCCATCGCTCTGTTCCTGGCCAAAGTTTACAAAGGCAGCCACTTTATGCAGGAACGGTATGAAGTCGCTCCCGGCGTTTGGGAACCTACCTTCGAGCAGTACGACTTCGACGGTCGCAAGTTCGGAGTTCCATTTTCCATCCACGAGCGCACTTTTTATTTCGACTACAAACGTGTCGGGCCTCCGAAGGAGGCGGTTGAGGTTGTTCGTGCTGAATTGAGCAAACTAGAACCGAACCAGAGTCCGCGCTGACACTTTCTCAGCTAAACTAGAAGCAGAGTACTAGGACCATTCCAGCCGGTCCGGAGGCTTCATGTTTGGTCGGCTCTGCTTTTCTTTCCTGGTTCTTGGCATCGTTACGCTTCCCTCCCGAGGACAAACCCCGGAAAAGTCACCCGCAACAGACGCTACCCCAGCCGCACCGGCATCTTCGTCCACCACCACACCGGCTGCCGCGCCCACTGCACCAAAGAAAATCTGGACCAATGAGAATATGGCGGACACCAAAGGTCCGGTCTCAGTGGTCGGCGACAAACGAAACCTGCATTACCACATGGGACCAAGTCCGCCCGTTGACGCTGCAACCGTTGCTCGCATCAAGAAGGACCTCGAGAAGCTTCAAACTCAACTTGATGATGTAAAAAACAAATTGAAATCCTACAAAGAGTTCCAGGAGGGCGAAGCGGTCTCCAAAGGAGAACGGGATATCACTCAGGGCTACAGTCGTACGCCCGTGGACCAGCAGATGGTGCAGTTGCTGGACAAGAAAAAACAATTAGAAGGCCAGATCGGGGATTTGATCGACGTGGCTCGCAAAAAGGGAATTGATCCTGGCCAATTGCGCTAAGAGGAGCACTCATGAGATTCTTCGCCACATGCCTGGCAGGCCTCCTACTGTTCAGCGGCACACTGTCTGCACGCGCGCAATCGCCCGACAGCGGCAGCGCTGCGCCAAACCCGGCGAAACCAGCAGCCCCTCCGGTCAAACCGCCGACGAATCCGCCCGCCAGCACGTCGCCGGAGAAGAAGAAAGCGAAGAAAGTATGGACGAACGACGAAATCGGATCGGTTAAAGGTGGCGTTTCTGTCGTCGGCGACGCTAGTTCTTCCTCCGAAAAAAGCGGAGAGAAACCGTCGGCCCCGCTCAGCGCGACGGATGACGCGCATCAACAGCAGATTGAGAAGTACCGCAGGCAAATCGAGCAGTATCAAGATCAGATTGACGCCATCGACAAACGCATCATCCAACTGAAAAACTTCAAGGGCGAAAATACCAATCCATCCGGCGGCATCAATCCCACGCAAGGCTACAACATGGTGCCGGTTGAAGATCAGGTAAAGGAATTGGAAGACAAGAAAAAGCAACTGCAAGCCAAGATTGAAGACACAGAGATCGAAGCGCGCAAAAATGGCGTCGACTCTGGCGATTTGCGTTAGCCCGCGAGCAGCTATTCCTTTTGCACTCGTTAGCGTCTGGCGTTTCAGTTGTGGCACCTCTGGATAAGCATTGAAGCGCGCGGAAATTTTTCGGCGCGTCACAAACTTTCCCATATCTTTCCGTTCACGGAAGAGTACAATCCGGCTTAACAGGTTAAGGTGACCTCGTGACGGAGGTGGTCGATGGGTCGGATCGACTTCTTCCTGGGTGCCTTGTTGTGTGCTCTATTGCTCCCCGCTCGTACCCCAGGACTTTTTCTTTCTTCAATCTCGGCAATGTCTACATATGGTCTAACCGGTTCGGTATCTTCCGAAGGGGGAAACCAGCGCCTCGCGCGTGCCCGCGTAGTTCTCTGCGATGGGGGCGGTAACCCCCTGGAAGAGAGTGCCACGAGTGATTCGGGTGAGTTTTCCTTCCAGAACCTCCGGCCGGGACATTACATTCTGCGGGTCGCGGCAGTTGGCTATGAGGCCGCGGAACTGGAATTGGATCTGAGCTTCAGCCCCGAGCATGGCATCAATGTCTCTCTGAAGCCTGAACGAAACGCTGCTATCGCACCGCCGAGTGGCGCGGTCATTTCCGCTCACGAACTGGCTATGCCGAAATCCGCCCGCGATCTGTTGGCGTCCGGCAAAGAAAAACTGCAAACGCAAAAGAATCCACTTGCGGCGTTGCGCGATTTTCAGTCAGCGATTGCGCAGGCTCCGACCTATTACGAGGCTTACTTTCAGAGCGGCATGGCTTATCTCACCCTGCAAGATTCCGGACAGGCCGAAACGCAATTTCGCAAATCGGTGGAGCTCAGCCAAAAGAAATATCCGTATGCCGACATCGCTCTCGGCACGCTCCTGCTGCACCGCAACATCGCGGATGAAGGCGAGTCTCTGTTGCGCCAGGGATTGGCGCTAAATCCCAATTCCTGGCCGGGCCAGCTGGAATTAGGGGAACTGGAACTGTCGCACGGGCATCTGGAGCTGGCCTTGTCCGCGGCGGAAAAGGCGGCTGGGTTGGCGCCGCAGCAGGCGGTAGTCTACCGACTCCTGGCGGTGATTCTGTTGCGGCAGAAAAACTACTCCGCTTTGGTGTCGGCCCTTGATTCTTACATTGAACTGGATCCGGACAGCCCCGCGGGGCTACGCGCAAAGGAACTTCGCACACAGGCTGAACAGCAATTGGCAAACTCGCCTGAGGCAGCGGTCGCCGCTGAGAAATAATTTAAGTGAAACCAATGACGTCCTCGACCGAGTTCAGTGCACGCTGTATCGGTCTGTTTCTTCCGCCGCGTCGTAGACATACTGCACGTTAACCGGGTGGTTGCCCTTGCTGTCCGTCAGATGCACGGTTTCAATCAGTTGCTTTCCATCAGAGGAAAGTTCATAGGAGCGGCTGACTTTTCCGCCGTGCGCTCCCTTTTCGTCGGTTATCAGTTTCTTGTCGTCCCAGCGCGCCGCTACCTGCCTATTGTCGGGGTCTTTGTCCTTTTCCAGTTTTCGCCCGTCGGTGTAAAAAGTAGTGCGGTGCTCGCGGTCGTCGGAGAGCACAACTTCCGGGTCATTTTCAAATTTCTGAGCCAGTTTGATTTCGCGCGGCGGATTGACCAGGTCGCTGTTGCTGTCGGAAATGTCTCCACCTTGCGGGTGCGGATACCCGCCACCCGATCCCGGCCAGCCCACACCCACCCGCGGGCCACCATAGCCGCCCCCACTGTTCCCTCGGTTTGTATTGTCGGCTTCGCGTGATTGCCGCAACTTTGCGCGCCCGTCATCGCTCTCATCTTTGTTGAATTTCCAGTAGCCCAGAATGGATTTGCGTGGTTGCACCTCCGGTTTTTTCGGCGGCGGAGGCGCAACGGGCGCATTGGGATCCGGCGGAGGGGGAGTCAGCGGGCCTGGGGGCGCCTGTGCGGCGAGGAGTCCGCCGACGATCAGGTACGCTCCGCCTAATATCAGGAATTTGTTCAGTTGCTTCATTCGACTTATCTTCCTCCAGATCTGCGTATGGCCCTTAAGGAATTCCCCGCACACGACTTGAAAGTTCCCAGAGCAAAACTGTGCCCGGCAGCCCTCATCTGTGAGATTCCGTCCTTGGCATAAATGGCTGCTTGGCTGTCAGCCCTTACTTTTTCGTTGCCCGGCACTATGTCAACCAACGATCCAGGTCCCGCGCGCGCTCCAACAACCGGAGAGCGCCCAACTCGCGGAATCGCTTGGCGCGCTGGCGGTAATCAAATTCCTGCTTCGAAAGAATGGCGATGAACGGCACGCGTGCGGCCTTGGCCGCCAACGCATCATCGATGTTGTCGCCCAGATAGAGCGCCGTTTTCGGATCGCGGCCCTGCAGGATAATCCGCAGCCCTTCTGCGCTTGGTTTTCTCTTCGCATCGTCCATCGTGATGATGGTGCGAAAGGAGCGCGCGGCTGGCCACTTTTCAAAGGTCCATGTAAACTCAGGCCTGGTCCTCCCCGTAAACAGGTTCAGCTCTCGCCTCTCAGCCCAGCGCTGAATCAATTTTGGCGTCACCAGTAGTTTTTCGTTGTGGACATTCCCTGGCTGTCCGTCACGTCCCCAGTAAAATTGCGCAAACGCGAGTCTAGCCTCGTCGTAGGTCGTTGGAAAGCCCAGCGCCGTAGCCCACCGAGACACCATGGTCCAGTCATCGTTGTTGCCAGGCATGCGTTTCCATTCACGGAACTCAGCCCATGTCGGTTTTTTGCCCGTGAGGTGCTGGATGGTCTGCAGCCCGGAACGCCAGTACGTCTCCCGTACGTCTACCAGCACGCCGTCCACATCAAAAATCAGAATCTTGGGATCCAGCTTGCCTCCACGAATAGCTTTCCTGGCTGTTTCCGCCACGCTCGATTGTCCTTTCCTTCTCCTTCCAGTGTACTGCACACGGCAATACATTCACGGCGTGAGCGAAGCGTTAGTCTGCACCTGAAGCCCCTGCGCAATAAATATCGGATTGGCGCGCTTACGGTTGGACTTGGTTTGCTGTGGCGTTGGCTCCGGCTTGTGTAAATGCAAACTGGATCTGCCAGTCGCTTGGGACGCTGCGGCCGTTTGCGTCCGGTGGAGTGAAAACCCATTGCCGGGCTGCCTTTAGGGCGAGGTCCGCAAAATATCTGCTGGGGCCGGCATTGTCGAGAGTCGCCTCAGTTACATTTCCCGCCGCATCAACGTGCACATTGACGATCACACGCACGGTGCCCTGAATGGTTGCCAGCGCCTTGGCAGAGACTTCGGGCTTCACCTGGTCCAAGGCTTCGCCGCGTGCCTGTGGAGCATTGAACTTCGTCTGGGCCGGAGTTGGCGGAACCTCCGTGTCGCGCGACGTCGTGGCTGGTGCTGCCGGTGTCAGGGGCTGCGCATGCGTTGTACTTGCCTCTGCTGGCTGTGGCGCAGATTTCGCAGGTGCCAGCTTCGGCGCCGGCAGGACATTGGCGGGTGTCGAGTTTGAAGGCGTGGCAGCCACATTGGGGGCATTTGCAGAAGCCGACGGCTGGACCGTGCTGGCCTGCGGTCTTGTACGATGACGTAGCACCAAAGGCAGGAGGATCAGGGCAATTATTGCAAGAAGCGCGGCGAAGAGCGGAATCACGTAGTTGGGCAGCACCACTGTCTCTTGCGCCGCCGCGCCATCTTCCCTGACCGGTGGGGTCGATATCGCCGCGCGCTTCGCCGGAGCCGGCGGCTGCTTTGATAGCGGAATGGCAGGTTCCTTCGACAGCGGAACATCCACTGGCGACATCACTGTCGGAGTTGACACGCTAGCGGTGCCCACCACAGCAGGCGCTGCCGAAGCCACTGCAGAATGGCTGGTCGCTCCGGCTCCCGCTGCCACAGACCTGGCCGCAGCAACGGCAGGATTCAAGCGCTCTGTAATCTTCGCGCTTGTCCAGCGCAGTCTGGGCTCGCGCTGTAGCGTGTGTCTTGCGATTTCCAAGAACGGATCACGAACCGCGGGAGGAACAATCGGATCGGCTTGTTCATCAAAGGGCAAAACCGTTGGCTGTTGCGTGAACGCTTCCACGAGCGTTACGCCCAGCGACCATATGTCCGCGGCTGGCGTGTAAGGAGAATCGGGCAACTCCGGGGCATCGTAGGCACTGCGTTCTCTGCGCATTTCGCGGGATTCGCCCGCTGGAAAAATCGTGTCACTGGAGAGCTTCAGGACTTCGTTGGTGGCCAGAATGTTGGAAGGCCTGACGTGGCCGTGCGTCATGTTCTTACCGTGGAGATATACCAGCGCGTTGGCAACGGCGTTGAGCAGCTCTTTGCCTTCTTCTGCCATCAGCGCGCGGTGTGGAAGCACTTGCGCCAGATTTTCCTCCGCGTATTCCATGGCGACATAAAGAAGCTCGGTGTCCTCGATCTTGCATAGGCCCGCACCGTAGATTTGGATTAGGTTGGGATGACTTAGCTGCGCGGCATTCTTCCACGCAGCGATCTGCTGATCCCTGTCGCTGACATCGGCGGAAATAAACTTGATGGCGGCTTGCCGCGGCTGGGGATCGTGAAACTCCGCAAGAAAGACCACACTGTGATCGGTGCTGCCGAGGTAGCGCTGTAGCTGATACTTGTGGTCCGCTACCTGACCTTCCCATTTCTTCCACATATCGCTCATACCGCACCTCTAACTGCGAATTACGGGTATGGGTCGGCGACATGCATCTCTGCTGGAGGTGTCGCCACCGGGGTCATTGCCGGGCGTCTGCGGGCTTACGGGACTGGGATGAACAATACACAGGCGCCAGGGGCCGGGCGCTTGTCGTCCTCATTCTGCCACGAATCGCCAGGGAGAAGAGCATTTTGATGTTAATCCTTTGGTGGCGCGCAGTACTATGCGCAATTCCTGTGGTTTTCAACTGGCTGGAGGAAGTATGCCAGGTAACCTCCGGGCAATTCGGAGCGCTAAGGTAAACTCCAATGTCACTTGCCCTTTCGTCTTGCTACACTGCACTCGTTACTGGTGATTGCGCAGCGAAGGAAGATGGCATGCCCTCATTTGCCGGTGTGGACTTCATCGATTTTGATTCGCAATTGGATGGTGAAGAAAAACTGGTGCGGCAAACCGCACGGCAGTTCGTGGACAACGAAGTTCTCCCGATTATCGAAAAACATAGCCGTGAAGCGACTTTCCCGATGCATCTTGTGCCGCAGCTCGGCGAGCTTGGATTCTTCGGCGCGAATCTGGACGGGTACGGGTGCGCAGGGATGTCGAACGTAGCTTATGGGCTGGTCACGCAAGAACTAGAGCGGGGCGATTCGGGCCTGCGTAGCTTCGTTTCCGTGCAAAGCGCCCTGGTGATGTACCCGATCTTCACTTTTGGCAGCGACGCGCAAAAAAATAAGTGGCTTCCCCGTTTGCGCTCCGGGGAAGCGATTGGCTCCTTCGGCCTCACGGAGCCGCAATTCGGCTCCAATCCCGGAGGCATGTTGACGCGGGCGGCGAAAAAGGGAAGCAGTTACATTCTCAACGGCGAAAAAATGTGGATCACCAATGGCTCCCTCGCCGATGTTTCCGTGGTTTGGGCCAAATGCGAAGACGAAAAAGTTCGCGGATTCCTGGTGGAAAAGGGAACTCCGGGTTTCAAGGCGTGGGACGTTCACGGAAAATGGTCGCTGCGCGCTTCGGTGACTTCCGGCCTGGCGCTCAGCGATTGCCAAATTCCAGAGGAAAATCTCCTCCCCGGCGTCACCGGCTTGCGGGGTCCACTTAGCTGCCTGAATCAGGCACGTTACGGGATTGGCTGGGGCGCCATTGGCGCGGCCATGGCCTGCTATGACACCGCGCTTCAATACGCTAAGACGCGTAAACAATTTGCCAATAAGCCCATTGCGTCGCACCAACTCGTTCAGGAAAAACTTGCCTGGATGATTACCGAAATCGTGAAAGGGCAATTGCTCGCGCTCCACGTCGGCCGCCTGAAGGACAAAGGCAAGGCCGACACAAGTCACATTTCCATGCTGAAGATGAACAACGTGGCCATCGCTCTTGAAACCGCGCGGAAGTCCCGCGATATCCTCGGCGCGAACGGCATCGTCGATGATTACTGCGTAATGCGGCACATGAACAATCTGGAGAGCGTGTACACGTACGAAGGCACCAACGACATTCATAAGCTCATCATCGGCGAGAAAATCACTGGAATTTCCGCGTTTATGTGAGGAATATGAAGATGCGCTCCTTCTTGTGCTGCTTGTTCGCTGGACTTCTGGCTATGTTAGTGCCTTTCGCTTTGTGCGCCGCACAGACCAAAGCGCCTGAACCTGCAAAAACCAAGATGCGCTGTATTACTGCCTTTGTGCGGCTGGACCGCGCCAGCTACCAGCTCCAAATCTCCGAAGCGGTGAACTTCCTGAAAATTGCGCAGACCACCTTCGAGTCGCGCGGGTTTATCGTGCAGTCACTGCGCATTGCCACTCAGCCATTTCCCGAATACACGCAAGGGCTTTCCCGGGAGCAAGCGCTACAATTTTTCAAGAACCTGGATGGTTTGGCACAGATGCAAAACGTGGTTATCTCTATTGGCCCTGCCTATCTTTCCGGCGATGACGGCGACGCACAGGCCGATCTGCTGGCAGACGTTCTAAAGAACTCGAAATCGCTATATGGTTCCGTGTCTGTCACGACCAGTGCCGGCGTGAACTGGCCGGCGGTGCGCGCCGCCGCCAGCGTTGTGAAAAAACTTTCCGATGGCACGTTGCACAGCGAAGGCAATTTTCACTTCGCAGCGCTGGCCAGCGTTCCGCAGGCAACGCCGTTTTTCCCCGCGGCATATCTGACCGGCCTGGGTCATCAATTCGCTGTCGGCCTGGAATCGGCCAATGAAGTATCCGCGGCTGTACGTGATGTTCTAGACCTGCCAACAGCCAAGCGCCGCCTGATCGATCTATTTTTCGAACTTAGCTCAAGTGTAGAAAATGTGGCCCTGCGCATCGACAGCGAACGCGGCTGGACGTACCTCGGCCTCGATCTTTCTCCCGCGCCGTCGAAGGATGCTTCCATCGTTACCGGCATCGAATCCATCTCTCATCAGCCGCTAGGTTCGAATGGCACGTTGTCCGCCGTGGGGGTGATCACCTCCGCGATCCAGGAAATCGGCTTGCGCAAGACTGGCTTTTCGGGCGTTATGCTGCCGGTACTCGAAGATCCGGTGCTGGCGGAGCGTTGGAATGCCGGACTGGTTTCGCTGGACGCGCTATTGAGTTACTCCTCGGTCTGCGGCACCGGGCTCGACACCGTGCCGCTGCCGGGAAATACCACGGTGGAGCAATTGAGCCGCATCATCGGCGACGTCGCCACTCTTTCTGTGAAATGGAACAAGCCGCTCACCGCCCGCTTACTTCCCGTGGCAGGCAAAGCCGCAGGTCAGCAAACAGAATTTACCGACGTGCATCTGCTCAACGGCGTGATTCAACCGGTTAGCGGTCCCGCACCGAAGTAGCCTTTATTAGCGATTTGGTGCTGGGCGGTTTTAAGAAACACCTTCGCAGCGCTCCCCTCGACGATAAGCGGAACTTTGACCTAACATAAGTGTAAGTGGAGGGTGTGCCCATGGAAGAACGTCTCAGCCTGGAATTTTTACGTGTGGTAGAGAATGCGGCGATTGCGTCCGCTCGGACGATGGGCTTTGGCGACCGGCCGAAAGCCGACGAAGTGGCGGTCGAGGCCATGCGCAAGACCATGGACCAGGTGGAGATGGACGGCACCATCGTTATCGGTGAAGGGGAGCGTGACGAGGCCCCCATGCTGTACATTGGCGAAAAAGTGGGCCTGGCCACGCACGCACCGAAAGCACTGTTTCCCCAAGTGGATATCGCAGTGGACCCGCTCGAAGGCACAAACCTCTGCGCCACGGGCGCGCCGAACGCCATTACAGTTCTCGCCGCCAGCGAACGAGGCGGCCTGCTGCACGCTCCGGACCTGTACATGGAGAAAATTGTGGTTGGCCCCTCCTGCAAAGGAGCCGTGGATCTGGACGCGTCTGTTGCAGACAATTTGAAGTCCGTGGCCAAGCGCCTGGATCGCGACGTGGAAGATCTGGTCGTGATGGTGCTGGACCGCACACGCCACGAAAAACTGATTGGCGAAATTCGCGCGGTGGGTGCGCGCATCCGGCTGATCGGCGATGGCGACCTCTCCGCCGGCATCTCCGCCGCTGTCGTGGGGACCGGCGTGCATATGGTTATGGGCACCGGTGGCGCGCCGGAAGGCGTTCTAACCGCGGCGGCGCTGCGTTGCCTGAACGGCCAGATTCTCGCGCGGTTGGTGGTCAGCAAGCCGGAGCATCACGAACGGCTAGAAAAAATGGGAGTCAAAGATCCCAAGCGAATTTACTCCACGGAGGATCTGGCACCTGGCAAAAAGATCATTTTTGCCTGCACGGGAGTCACAGACGGCAATTTGCTGAAGGGCGTGCGCTTTTTTGGGGAAGGCGTGCGTACCTCTTCCATGATTCTGACGCTGGACGAGCGCCAGGTGCGATTTATCGATTCCGTACACCTGGAGAAACGCCCGGACATCAAGGTCCGCTTTAACTAGCCGGATAACACCTGTTCCAGGTTGCTCACGATGGTACCAGGGCAGTTGCCCTGAATCTGGCCGTGTGGCCAGTGGTGCGAATCGGTCAAGGCCCGTACCCTTCTTCAACCAGTCCCGCCGCAATAAAAGCCGTTCTGCCGCGAACAACCGCCGGTGTAGCTACCCGGGCGAATAATGCGGCAAGAGGGAACGGAGGGAGCAGCCGTGAAGCGTTCAGCGATGGTCCTGCTATCGATCCTGCTGGTGTTCCTTGGCGGTTGCGCCGAGGCGATCATCCCGGGCAATGGTAGCTCGCAGGGTTACTCAGTCATCGTCACTCCAGGAAGCGCGACTCTTCCCGGATTCACCACGCAGCAATTCACGGCTAAAACGAATGATGGATCCCGGCCCACTCTGGGCTGGTTCGTCAATGGCGTGGCGGGTGGCAATGCCACTCTTGGTACCATCAGCTCTGCCGGTCTTTATACCGCCCCCGAATTTCCGCCTGCGCCAAACACGATCACCGTCAGCGCTACAGACAACGTCGACCCCACAAAGACGGGCAGCAGTGCGGTTACGCTGAACAATCCGGTCCCGCAACTCAATAGCGTCACACCCACAGTCATTCCGATTGGTCCATTCACTCTTTCTTTGACGGGTGCGCACTTCGCTCCGGGCGCCACCGTTTTTCTCGGCACAACCGCGCTGACCACCACGGTGATCTCCTCCACACAATTGACTGCCACCGGCACGGCAACAGACGCCGAAGTTGGCACCGTCAACATCACCGTGCAGAACCCCGCTCCTGGTGCCAATGCTTCCAGCGCAATTAGCGCGCAGGTAAAAGGTATCGTCGTGCAGGTCACTCCGGCCACCGGCGTGATTCGCGCCGGCAACCAGCAAGTTTTCAACGCCACCGTAACCGGCGCGACGAACATCGCAGTGAGTTGGTCCGTGAACGGTATTGCCGGTGGCAACGCCACAGTCGGCACCATCGTCAGCAACGGCAATTACCTGGCTCCCACCAACATCCCGACGGCCAATACCATTACCGTCACTGCCACGAGCATGGTGGACGCCAATGCTTCCGGAAACGCCACGATCACGCTCGGCAATCCGGTTCCCGTGCTAACCAGTGTGATGCCAACAGAAATGGTCGTGGGCATTCCGTTTATGCTGACGCTCACCGGTTCGGGTTTCATGAACGGATCCGTGGTGAATTTTGGTTCTCAGCAGCTCACCACTACATTCGTGTCGTCAACGCAACTCACCGCGTCCGGCACCGCCACCGCCGCGCAAATCGGCAACGTGCAGATTTCCGTCACGAATCCCAATCCCGGTTCGGCCACTTCGGCTGCCATTGCTGCCCAGGTGGTCGCTACGTCCAACATCGTGGTCACCGTTACGCCGAAGGCTGTGACCATCGGCGCGGGTAACACCACACAGTTGCTGGCTACGGTGACCGGCACAACGGATACCGACGTGACCTGGTCCGTGAATAACATTCCCTATGGCAATAACACTGTCGGCGGAATCGACGGAGACGGAAATTACACCGCGCCGAATAACATCACCACATTAGGCACCGTCACGGTTACCGCTACCAGCGTGGTGGACACCACAAAATCCGGCAGTGCCATTATTACTCTGTTGAACCCTGTTCCCACACTCACGGCGATAACACCGGGAACTCTGGCTCCGGGATCTTTCCAGTTGACGCTGTACGGAACAGGATTTGTGAGCACTTCGACAGCGACGTTCGGTGGCCAGCCCATGCAGGTCACGTACGTTACGGATACCATGATTACCGCGATCGGGTCCGCGACTGCGGCGCAGGCTGGTCAAGTCAGCGTCATCGTTACAAACCCTGTACCCGGCGGCGGAACTTCCAATGGAGTTTCTGTGACCGTCACCACGGCGGGAACTCCTGTTACTGCGACGGCGGCGGTTCGCTTCCTCGAACAAGCTTCCTTCGGCCCAGACATGGAAAATGTCAATCAAGTTGAACAGTTGGGTTTTGACACCTATCTGCAAAATCAGTTCGCTTCCACCGTGACGCCTTATCCCAACCCCCGGCCCAAGGACAGCATCGACAATGTTCAGCAGTCTTTCTTTCTGAACTCCATCGCGGGCGGCGATCAATTGCGCGAGCGCGTGGCGATGGCCCTGAACGAATTGTGGGTCGTTGGCGCAGACACCGTGAGCGATCCGCTGGGCTACACCAATTACCTGCGGACCTTGGATAACGACGCCCTGGGCAACTACTACAACGTTATGAACGACGTGACTTTGACACCCGCGATGGGTGACTTCCTCAACATGGTCAACAACAATGCCCCGGCTCCCGGCCAGCACGCCAACGAAAATTATGCTCGGGAAATCATGCAACTGTTCACACTGGGCCTGAACCAGTTAAATCCCGACGGCACGCCGATGCTGGACGCCTCTGGCAATCCCATTCCCACCTACACGCAGAATGATGTGATGGACCTGGGCCGTGCCTTCACCGGATGGACTTTCCCGACGCAGCCGGGAAAAGCTCAACAGAACAACAACCCTCCGTATTATGGCGGGCCGATGATCCCTGTGGAATCCGAGCACGACACCGGCACGAAGACCATTCTTGGCCAGGCCATGCCGGCGGGACAAAGCGCGGAGCAGGATCTTTCGACTGCGCTCGGCATCATTTTCAATCATCCGAACGTCGGTCCCTTCGTGGCTACGCAGCTCATCAAGAAGCTGGTCACCAGCAACCCGAGCCCCGCGTATGTCCAACGCGTGGCGCAAGCATTCAATACCGGAAGCTTTAATAGTTACGGCACCGGAAAGCGTGGCGACCTGCAGGCCACTGTCGCGGCCATTCTTCTGGACCCCGAGGCCCGGCGCGGCGATGTTGCAGCAACCTCTGTAGCCACCGACGGAAAATTACGCGAGCCGGTCATCATGATCGTCAGCATAGCCCGCGCGTTTCATGCCAAAACCGATGCCGCCGGCCTCTCCTATGAGGGCGATCAGATGTCTCAAAACATCTTCTACCCGCCGACGGTTTTCAACTTCTTCCCGCCGGTAAATCCCATCCCGCAAACCACGCTGAATGGGCCGGAGTTTGGCATTTTCAATACGGACACGAGCCTTGCTCGCGTCAACGTCATCAACGATGCGGTTTATGGCGCGCTGGGCTCGAACACCAAGCTGGATTTCAGCCCGGTCATCAACGCCGGCACACCGGATCAGATGATCGCATGGCTAGACACGCTCTTCCTGCACAGCACCACGCCCGACCAGATGAAACAAACCATTTTGACTGCTGTGGCGGCGCTCGATCCAAGCGATACCCAGGGCCAAGCCAAGGCAGCGATCTACCTGTATACGTCCTCGTCGATGTACCAGGTCCAGCACTAAGGCGATAGGAGCGCGAGATGACACACCACTCACGAAGGGACTTGCTTAGGTTGGCGTGCTGCTCCGCCGCGGGGGCGACTCTTGTCGGGGGCCTGAGTAAATTTGGGCTGATGAGCGCGTTCGCGCAAGGCACATCGGACTACAAGGCGCTGGTCTGCATTTTTATGTTCGGCGGGAATGATGGCAACAACACGCTGGTGCCAATCGATTCGCGTTATGCGGCTTACCAATCGACACGCGCCATCCTGGCCCTGCCGCAGGCTCAACTGCTGCCGCTGCAATCCAGCGGGCAAGCCATTTATGGCCTGCACCCCAACATGCCGGAGATGCAGGGCTACTTCAACAACCAGAAGAACCTTGCGCTGGTGGCCAACGTGGGAACGTTGGTTCAGCCGACAACGCAAGCGACTTACCAGGCGTACAAGAATTTGCCTGAGAACCTTTACTCGCACTCCGACCAACAAGATCAGTGGCAGAGCGCACAACTCTCCGGTACCCCTCTCTCCGGTTGGGCTGGCAAAGTAGCGGACTCTGTACAAAGCAGCTACAACAGTGCCGCGCTATTTCCGCCAATCCTGTCGATCAGTGGCAATGCCATTTTCTGCACGGGCATCACTTCACAGCCATTCACGATGAACCCCGGGCAGGCTCCTGGCTTGCAGGGATTTGATTCTTCCGCGGCGTCGCAGGCGAGATATGCTGCCACCCAGCAACTGCTCACATTTGACAGCGGCTTGAACATGGTGCAGGCGGCGAATGCGGTCACCGGGCAGGCAGTTCAATACGCGCAGGTCCTATCTGCCGCGCTAAAGGATATTGCGCCGCTACAAACACAATTTCCGAATAACTACCTGGGGCAGCAGTTGCAACAGGTGGCTCAGGTGATCTCCGCACGCAGTGCCCTTGGCGTGCAGCGCCAGATCTTTTTCTGCTCCTACGGCGGCTTCGATACCCACGGGGATCAACTGACGCAGCAAGTTCAACTGCTGACCACCATTAGCCAGAGCATGTCCGCGTTTTATCAGGCGACTCAGGAACTCGGCGTCACGAATTCGGTCACAACTTTTACCTTGTCGGAATTCGGCCGCACTCTCCAACCGGGCTCGAACGGCGGTTCAGACCACGCCTGGGGCAGCCACCATCTGGTTCTTGGTGGCGCCGTGCAAGGCAATGCGATTTACGGTACCTACCCCACGCTCGCGCTCGGCGGGCCCGATGACGCCGACCAAAACGGGCGCTGGATCCCAACAACAGCTTTGGATCAGTATGCGGCCACACTCGCGACGTGGTTTGGCGTGAGCACCGCCAGTCTGCCATCAATCTTCCCGAATCTGGCGAACTTTTCTACTAGCAATTTGGGGTTCATGGGATAGCGGAGAGAGTTTTCGTCCTGTGAGAGCACAAACCGAAAAGGGCGCTCGGCGAGCGGAACGCCCCTTTTTTATTTCGTTTTGCGTTATTTGCTTCCGTTCGGAATAGCCACCAACACGCGCTCATCCACCGCAACTGTGGGCGTGAACAACGTGGAGCTCTTTCCATCCGCCAGCGCCAATTGTTTGCCAAGTGCTGCCAGTGCAGGTCCGACCGGTTTCACGCTGTCCATAGCAGCGTCCCCTGGTATCAGGGAAACCCGAGTGGACGTCGGCGTGCAGTTCGCCGCTCCCAGACAGGTATCGCGCACGAAGACTTGCCGCAACCCGCTGTTCGGCGCCACCCAGGGGTTTCTGGACTGGCTGGGAGTCACGGCAAGAAAGGCAAGGTAACGTCCCGTCGAGCTGATGGAAGGGAGAATTCCTTCCGTCCCCGTAAGCCTTCCTTGCTCATCGGTTGAAATCAACGTCGTGCTTGGCGTACAGCTGCCGGCAGTGCTCGCACACGTATCCCTGACATACACCTGCCGACCCAGCGGCGCATTCGCAACTAAGTTGCTGGCTGCGGAGCTGAAGGCTACGTAACGGCCATCAGGAGTCATCACCGCCGTGTGGCTCGATGCATTTCCCAAGGTGCCGTCAGCGGCTACAGAAACCACGCGGGTGGAAGGTCTGCAGCCCGTTGCTCCCACACAAGTATCAGTCACCACAATCTGCGGGTTCCCACTTTGCGCCATGGTGTAGGCAACGTACCGGCCGTCGCGGCTGACTGCCGGTGCTTCTTCCGCGATCAAGGGTGCGTCCGCCGCATTGCCGCTGTTCGCCGAAACATCGCCACCCAGATTCGAGACGCGCAGCGTCTTGGGTGTGCAATTCGCTTCGTGGAGGCAAGTGTCACGCACAATAATTTGCCTGACGACACTGCCCGGCGCGGATGCCGCGCTCGCAGACATACCTTTTCCCGCACTCGCCGCAGGATTAGGAGTTTCTGCAACGAACGCGAGATATCTTCCCGAGTCGCTCACCGAGGGAAGAACCGCTGCCAAACCCGAAAGTCTCCCCAACTCATCCACGGAGGCCAGTTGGGTGCTCGCCTTGCACGACTCGCTCGCCCCGTTGCAGGTATCCCGCAAATAAACTTGCTGGCCCGCCGGCGCGTTTTCTACCAGATTGCCCGCCGTCGAACTGAACGCCACGTAGCGCGCGTCTGGCGTCATTGCCACATTAAGGCTGTCGCTGTTAGCTGGGGTACCGTCGGACGCCACGGAAATTGTGCGCGTGCTCGCAACGCAATCCTTCGCCGCTCCCAGGCAGGTGTCTCTCAGCAAAATCTGGGATGCACCGTTTTGTGTCGATGCATATGCCACGTACCGGCCATCCTGACTGATGGCCGCCTTTTGCACTGCGGTCGTGGTAGTTCCAGGAGGAACATTCGCGGGACAGCTGTTAGTCGACGATGCTGAGCCACTAATCGTGAAGATCTGAGTGGTTCCGTTGGGAGGAGTGTTGGTGTCTCCGCCGCCAAGATTCGGGCAATTCAGCAAACAAACCGCACTGGGGGGATTCGCAACGTTAATTTGAGCCGTATCGGGTGCGCACAGGAGCGCCCCCGGAATCGTCGCGGTCATCTGCGTGGAGGTGATGCTGTTCACGGTAATCGCCTTCTCTTGCCCGTAGGTCGCCACTCCGGTAAAGGTCACGCTTGATCCGCCGTTTTGCGTTGTCGGAAGGAAATTCGACCCGTTCACGGTGATCGAAACGCTGGCGCAGTTCGCAGTCGTGCTGTATTCGCAGTAACTCGCGGATGTAGGGGTAATCGACGTAAGTGTGGGCGCAGGATTCGGGGCGCCATAAATGATGAACGTCAACGCGTTGGAAAGGCCGTTCATTCCGGTTCCGGATTGTGGCTGGTAGGTATTCACGGCCACGGTGCCTGGCTTGGCAAGATAGCTGTAGGGAATCTGCGCTGAAATATTGGTTGTGTCGATAAAGGTGGTGGGAAGTTTCTGGCCGTTCCACTGGACTACGGGGAGGGTGCCGGTGCTGACGAACGGATTGGAAGCGCTAGCGATCACAAAGAGCGTGAAGCACGGAAACGTCGGCCCGTTGGTGGTGTTCTGGCACTGTGCGGCGGTGGCAGGCGGCGGTCCGGCGGGCAGACCCGAGGGAGAAATGTTAGTGATGGTCGCGCCGGTGCTATACTGCACGGAATTGTTGTAATCGTTGCAGCCGGCGAGCATGCCGAGCGCAAAAAAGGTGACAGCCAAAGCTGTCCAGGACCGCTTCATTGGTTCTCCTTCACCGATACACAATGGCAACGCGCCTGTTCCAACCGTAGATTTCCCCAGTCAGCAGGACGGCGCAGTTTGATATAGGGTTGAGATGCAAGGAATCGCGCTCGCGTTGATCCGTTCAGTACGGAATACCCCAATCGCAGGCGCCCAAACCCAGCATACATTATCGCTCAGGCCGGGATTCCCGCAAAGTTCCCTGTTGCACAGCACCGGGCGGCAACCCTCCAAGCTCGGGCCGGGAAATCACTTCAGGCCCAGGGCTGCAAGCGACTGCCGCGCCAGTTGCTTGGCTTTCGCCCGGCATTCTGGTTCAGGCATGTCCGTCGCCGCAGCATCCGCGGCACGATAGCTAGCTTCGGCGAGTTCTTTTCGGCCAAGCTTGGCATTCAAATCGCCACGCATCAGCAGAAACAGCGGATTTCCGGGATATTTCTCAACCATGGGATTAATAAGCCTTAGCGCGTCCTCGTACCGCTGGTCGTAATTGAAAAGATTGATGGACAGATAGAAACGTCCGAGGGAAGAACTGATCTGGCCTTCCTGTATGCCCCGCTGCAACTGCCGAATCCCTTCCTCCTTCGTTCCTCCCGGGATTCCCATGAGGAAGCGTAAGGCTTTCGCCAAGGTGGAAAGCGTGTCGACGTAATAGTTATAAAGGCCCAGGCCGGTGTAGGCATCGTAGAGAGTCGGATCGAGGGCCAACGCAGCAAGAAAGTTCTCTCGCGCACGCACCGCGTGCCGGGCAGCGGCGCGGTACTCCGAACGCATGGCATACAACCGGGCCGTCAGCCCATCCGCCATGGCCGCGTATAAGTGCATGTCCCCGCAGTTGTTCTGCCGCAGTTGAGCTTGCGCGAGCGAGTACGCCTTTGCCGTCAGATCCAGATAATGTTGATCACTGGGCACTTTTTCATGGTGGCGCGCCATCGTCATTCCATATTTGAACTCGGCCGAAGCCCACCAGATTTGCCACCATTCCGCTTCCGCCTCTAGCAAGTAGCCCAGCGGATCTTCCGGGTCCTGCTCCTCGAGCCGGTGAGTCTCTGTCACCGCCAAATCCCTCCGGCCCGCGTAAATATGGTCCAGGATTGACGATGTGTTGGGTGGAAGAGTTAACTTGCACGGAGACTGCGCAATTGCGAGTGCCGGAGCGAGAAAACACACCAGCACGATTGAAAGCAATCGGCGAATTCGGCATATAGGTTCGAACTGAAGGGTCCGTCGGCTCATACCTTCCGTGGCACGAGTTTAAGCTGTTCCGCCAAAGACGCCAAACGAAATGGCTTCTGCAGAAACGTCGCCCCTTTAGGAATCTTTGCTTCCGGCAAGCTTTGGGCGTATCCCGAAATATAAATGACGTGCACGTCGGGGCGAAGCTCCTGAACCCGGTTGGCAAGTTCGGTGCCGCGAAGTCCAGGCATGACGATGTCCGTCAGCAATACGTCGATAGATCTCGAATGGCTACGAGCCAGCTCCAGCGCGTCATAGGCGCTCTGCGACTCCAACACATGGTGGCCTGCGCCGCGAAGGTATTCGGCAATCGCCGCGCGAAGGGAGGGCTCGTCGTCCGCCAGCAAGATGGTGAGGTCTTCTGCCCCACCCTTCCGTATGGGAGCGGGTCGAGTCTTGTCCTCCATATGCCCCGCGGGGAACTGTACAGGAAAATAGATCTGGAAGCGCGTGCCTTCGCCCTGCTGTGAATCCACATAGATGTGACCGCCGAATTGGCAAACAATTCCATAAACCGTCGGCAGACCCAAGCCGGTACCTTTTCCCTCTGGTTTGGTGGTGAAGAAGGGCTCGAAGATGTGTGCCCGGGTTTCCTCGTCCATGCCGGTGCCGGTGTCCTTCACTTCCAGAACCACCCAGCCCGATGCGGCTAAACCGTTGCCGTTCGATGAAGCACCTTCCGGCGGCGAGAAAGTGTTGGAGGTTGAGATAGTCAGCGAACCGCCGCAGGGCATCGCGTCTCTGGCGTTGATCGCCAAGTTGGCGATCACCTGCTCCAGTTGTGCGGCATCGGCGCGGATCCAGGAATGGGCTGCTTGGGGTTGGAAGGCAAGCTGCACATCGGCGCCCAGCAGACGTGGCAACATGAATTCGCTGTCGGTCAAAACTTCGTGCAGGTCGACAGGCGTAATTTCCAGCACCTGCTTGCGGCTGAACGCTAGCAATTGTTTTGTAATGGCCGCAGCCTTCTCTACCGTCCGGCGGATCTGCTCCACGTAGCGGCTGGACGGTGACTGCGGCGGTAGACTTTTCTCCAGAAGTTCCGCCGAACCCGAGAGGACCATGAGCATATTGTTAAAATCGTGTGCAATTCCACCGGAAAGCTGACCGAGTACTTCCATTTTTTGTGCCTGACGAAATTCGCCTTCCAGCCGCAACCGCTGCTCTTCGAGTTGCGCCCGTTTGAGGTTTTGTCGGTAGTTGTCGTAGAGCACTCCCGTGGCTTGCGATATCGTCTCCAGTGAGCGGGACTCCTCGCCGGTGTAGCCCCCGGGCCGATTCGCGACGGCGATTACCCCTACGACTACTGAACCTTTGAAAATCGGGACACCGAGAACGCTGTGGATGCGCGGGTGGCCGCCCGGCATGATACCCAATGGGAGGTCCGGCGAAGACTGGTTCGACACGACGGTCTTCCCATGGTCGAGGATTTCTCCAAACACGTTTCCGTGGTGCGCCAGATCGAAAAAGCCTTCCGCTACCTGTTGGCTGATTTTCGCCTCATATAGCTGGCGGTTCATTTCCGCATCCCAGGCCACGCCCTCGTGGGCCAGCACGCGCAACTTAGGCCCGTCCAGGACGGCTCCCAGGAAGCCACACGGGCTCTGGGTTTGCTTCAATGCGTGCGCCAGGAGCCGTTGGCTTGCCGCTGCCCAATCGCCGGATTCCAAGAAGCTGTTCAGGGCGTCCGTCACGGCCGCCAGCGTCACCGTTTTTTCGTTCAGTTCTCTCGCAATCCGTTTTCGTTCGCTGATGTCTTCAATCGTCGCCATAATCCTGTGCGCCTTCCTTCTTCCTCGTGGAGTGGCAGGGCCGCGATCCCTCATCAGAGCAATCCTTGCCGGTTGACGGGCGGGAGAGGTCCGCTCGATTAAGAAGTGATTTGCGAAGGGAATTTCCGCACGCCAAGAGGGAACTACGGGCGCACTTGTTCTGCCTGCCCTATAAGTTCACCCGTAAGGAAGCTGGCGTCAATAGGCCTTGTTTCCTGTCGGATACTGCCCCAGATCAGGCCGTGTTAGGTGTGTGGTTGTTCCTTTGTTATTCTCGCAGCGCATGAGAAATTCCGATCCACCTGTGAATTTGAGCGCTTCGCAGCCCCAACTAGAGCGCGGGCTGGGCCTGAAAGAAGCCGTGGCGCTCAACATGATCGAAATTGTGGGTATCGGACCGTTCGTGGTGAGTTCGCTGGTGATTAAAGCCATGGGCGGCCCGCAGGCCCTTATCGCGTGGCTGGCGGGAGCGCTACTGGCCACTCTGGACGGATTCGTCTGGTCGGAGCTTGGCGCCGCGATGCCCAGGGCCGGCGGAACTTATGTGTTTTTGCGGGAAGCGTATGGCCCGCAGAAGTGGGGCCGCCTGATGTCCTTCCTGTTCGTGTGGCAGACACTGATTCAGGCGCCACTTTCCGTGGCCTCGGCCGCCATCGGCTTTTCCGATTACGCCAAATTCATTTACCCGTTCAACTGGTGGCAGGCCAAAGCAATCTCCGGCGGTTTAGTGATCTTGTTGGTGATCCTGCTTTATCGACGCATTACCACGATTGGAAAAATCTCCGTGTTGTTGTGGGTCGGCGTTGTCGGCACCATGCTCTGGCTGATCTGGGGTGGCGTTCGCCACTTCGATCACAAAATAGCGTTCGACTTCCCGCATGGCGCTTTCCAATTCTCCTCGGTCTGGTTTGCCGGTTTGGGCGCCGCCATGGTCAGCACGATTTACAGTTACTTTGGCTACTACAACATCTGTCATTTGGGCGGAGAAATTCGCGACCCCGAGAAAAATATTCCACGCGGCATTTTTCTCTCGATTCTTGGTATTACGGTTCTATATCTGGCCATGCAGACCAGCATTCTTGGTGTGGTGCCTTGGCGAGAGGCGCAAAATTCTCCTTTTCTGGCCAGTTTGTTCGTCGAGCGATTGTACGGCCATGGTGCCGCACGCTTCGCCACCGCAATGGTGTTGTGGATCGCCATGGCCAGCGTTTTCTCCGTTCTGTTGGGGTATTCACGAGTGCCGTATTCCGCTGCCCTGGACGGCAACTTCCTTCCTGTCTTCGCGCGCGTCCATCCCACCAAGCATTTCCCGCACGTGTCGCTGCTCTTTCTCGGCGGGCTTTCCTTTGCGTTCAGCCTCACCTTGAAATTGAAGACTGCTATTGCTGCGATCCTTGCCATGCGCCTACTGGTTCAGTTCATCGGCCAGGCTGTAGGCGTGATGCTCTTGCGCAAGCGCTGGGGCACGCAAAACCTTCCTTTCAAGATGTGGCTGTACCCGCTGCCTGCGGTGTTGACTGCTCTAGCTTGGGCTTGGCTGTTCTGGCATACCGGCAATGTTCGCAAATGGGGCCTGCTGGAAGTTGCTCTTGGCGTCATTGCATTTCTGGTTTGGACGCGGGAAATGCGACAATGGCCATTTGCGGAAGCGAGCGACCAGCGCTCAGCGACCGGCGACCGGACGTAGCGACCGCCGGCCGACCAACTACCCGTCGTGGAGGAGACTTGAAGATTTTGCGGTTTCTCTTAGCGCTCATTATTCTTGCTTGCTTCGGTGTCCCACACAGCTATGCACAGTTCCCTTCTGCTCCCGGCACCGGTCCTGGCCTGCCAGAAACCATCGAAGCCATCGATAGCGCACGCGTAACCACGCGCATTCTTTACATCACTGCTCACCCGGATGATGAATCTGCGGCCGTCCTTACTTACCTCGCTCGGGGACTTCACGTTGACGTGGCGCTTTTGTCTATCACCCGGGGGGAAGGTGGCCAAAATGCTCTCGGCCCCGAACAAGCACCACAACTCGGGCTCATCCGCACTCAGGAACTTCTCGCCGCCACACGAGGCTATGGCGTAAAACTCTATTTCACCCGGGCCCGCGATTTTGGTTACTCCAAGACTCCCGAGGAGACCGAGAAGATTTGGGGCGATCAAGTCCTGGAAGACATGGTTCGCGTGATTCGCGCCTTCCGCCCCAACATCGTCATCAATCACTGGGGTGGCGTCCACTCTGGCCATGGTCACCACCAAACTTCCGGCATTTGGACTCCACAAGCTGTGAAGCTTGCGGCCGATCCAAATTTTCATCCAGAGATGGCTCACGAATTAGTGCCAGACGGCACGGCCACGCCTTGGGATGGCGGCGGAACGGAAGTGCAGATTCTTGATTTAGACCGTAGCCAAAATCCAAAAGGCTACGTACTGCCTCTGGATGATATTTCCCCTCTCTACGGGAAGTCTTGGCGCCAAATAGGTCTCGATGCTTTCGTGAATCATCACACTCAGGGCATCGCTGGATTCCTCAACTCGCCGTTCATCATGCGGCCGATTGCGCTTGTGCGGGAGGACGGAAAGCCTTTTGACCCCCCTAGCCTCGCAGTGTCGTTCGACGACTGGACACAAGCTGTGGCGGAAAAGACGTGTGTCGGGGGAAAAGGCGGTTTTTGTCGTGCTCTCCAAGCCCGCGATGCAGACAAGAAAATCCTGGAAGCGCGCAAGGCCGCACTGGCTCTGGATTGGAAGACGGCATCAACGGACTTAGCCCAGGCGGCATCAGCTCTTCGAACCGCTGTTCCGCGTTCCGGGGAACTCCTCTCGTGGGAAGGTTCGCTGAGTCAGGAGCAACTTTTCACGTTTTGGAAAACGGAACATCATCTCGATCGCGCCTTGGCGTTGGCCGCCGGCCTACAGCTTACCGCCGTAGCTGACACCAACAACGTCGTTGCCGATCAAACGCTCACCATTCAAGCGCGTGCCAAGTGCCGTCAAGAAGTGGAATGCAAGCTCGGCAGGATCGAGCTTGGTTTTCTGGACTACGCCGACCCAACCTGGCTAAAGGAAACCAGCCGCCAAAAGGATTCGCCTGAAGAAACCATCTTCACGGCGGAACTTTTGAAGGCGGCTAGGCCCGAGGAAGCTTTCGCTGCCGATATGCCCGAACCCCCTGTGTTCGCGAGCGTGACCGAAACGGCAACGATCTCTGGCTATAACCTGGTTGCAGCCGAGCTCGTAACGTACGTCGCGTCCACTTCCACCAGCGTTGTGCGCGTCCCCCTTCGCGTGGTTCCGGCCTACACTCTTGCAGTCGAACCCAAACAAGCTGTAGAAGTGCTCAGCGCAGAGCACAAGCCGTTTCACGTTTTTCTGCGTGTGCATTCTTATTCCACAAAGCCAGCAAAGGTCACCGTCGGTCTGGATGTACCGGACGGGTTGCAGGCCAGCGCTCCGATCATCGTGGATTTCGGCGGTATCGGCGATCAGTACGTAAACCTCAACGTGACACCGCCCGCAAAACTTGAAGCAGGACACTTCAGCATCACCGCGTATGCCACCCACGACGGAGAAAAATTCACGACGTCCCTCGAGCCGCTGCCTTCCATGCCCACGATCCTGTGGAGTGAGACGGCGCAATGCGTCGTTCACGCTTTCGACATCAACGTCCCTGCGAATCTCCGCGTGGGCTACATTTCCGCGGAGGGCGAACCTATTCCTGACGCCCTCAACCGTGTCGGAATTAACGTTGGGGTGTTGGACACCGCTGCGCTAGCCTTCGGTGATCTGTCGAAGTACGACGCCATCGTCGTCGGCGTACGCGCTTATGAGTTGCGCCCGGAATTGGCCGCCGCCAACAAGCGACTGCTCGATTACGTCTCCCATGGCGGCACTCTGGTTGTTCAATACAATCGCGACTCCATATGGGACAAGCTTCTCCCAGCTCCGTATCCCGCCAAAATCGGCACTCCCACTCCGCGCATCACCGACGAAAACGCTGAAGTAAAATTCCTGAAGCCCGCCGATGCGCTATTGAATCGGCCCAATAAGATCACGGAAGCTGACTTTCAAAATTGGGTCCAGGAGCGCGGGCTTTATTTTTGGAGCGATTTCGACTCGCGCTACACACCGCTTTTGGCCATGCATGACCCTGGCGAAAAGGAACTCAACGGAGCGCTGGTCTACGCGAAGTACGGTAAGGGCACTTACATCTACACCGGCCTGGCCTTCTTCCGCGAATTGCCCGAGGGCGTCCCCGGTGCCTACCGCCTGTTCGTAAATCTCCTCAGCGCGTCCCAAAACCAATAGCGTATTTCTCCCGATAGACCAAATAGGCACATGGTCCTGCTGAATGCTCTACACTGCGCTATCCTCATTCGTGTCCTAAACGTCATAAACAACATTTGCGTTCCCTATCTCTGAGGGAGAGCCCGGGCGCAGAAATTTCAGCAGGAGCACATCGAGTATGATTAGCACGGGAATCGCAGCGAACAGGGGCATCAAACGGGTTGTGGGGGTGGTGCTTCTTTTGGCACTCTGCCTTGCTTCAGCCAGCAGCGCCGCCGCGCAAAAGAAAAAGAAAAACCAGGACGACTCGCAGCCAACACCGCCGCCCAGCGTAGTGGCTTCGGCGCCCGACGAAACCAAAATTGATTACGTCATCGGCGAGTTTCTAGGAGCATGGCAACTCGGCGATATCGAGAAGATGCACAAAAACGTTGCTGATGACATTTCCGTTGTGGCTGGCACCTGGACGCCGCCCGCGGTCGGCTGGACTAACTATCTTGTGGCTTACCAGTCGCAGCGGGCGCGTATGCAGCAAGTGCGCTTGGATCGCCTGAACACACTGATTCGCATTGCACCCTCTGGCCAATTTGCCTGGGCGTGTTATCAATGGGATTTCAGTGCCGTGGTCGATGGAAATCCGATGGCTGCCGAAGGTCAGACAACACTAGTTCTCGAGAAAAAGAACGAGACCTGGGTCATCGTGCACAACCACACCTCACTCGTTCAGGCTTCTCAACCTACTGCCCCCGTGAATGCCGCGCCGCAACCGGCATCACCCGCTGCCGCGAAGCCCTGAGGTCGAAAAGCCGGCCCGCCCCTAGAAGTTCTTCAGGCCCTGATAGACGAAGATCCCGGCAATCAGCAGGAGCAACACCCCTGAGGTGATTCCGCTGGTGAGTATCGGCCGGGACAGCCTGTTGATCTTGGTGATCAATTCGCGCTGTTCCTTTGCCATATGCTCTTCGGCGGAGTCGATAAAGATCTGATCGTCTTCATGGCTGGAGAGAACGCTTCGCCACGCAATTAAAACCAGGAAGATGGCGGTAACAATTCCCCAAGCGATCAGCAGATACAGCAGTGGCCCGTTAAACACCGCTCCCATTTCGGACATAGCAACCTCCCGTTGGAACCGGTCCCCGGTACCTGCTCTGCGGAGGCAGGTAGGTCTTCTGGGCGGAGTATAGCACCGTGGGCTGAGAATACTAGGGGGTGACCTACCCAAGGCAGCATCTGGGCGGCTCGGCTTAGCCGGCTCCTTCCCAAGGGGTTTCATCGGCCTCGCTTGGCGTTCCTGCCTGATCGGTCTAGCCTCGGATGGCACGTCTTGCGCATGGTACCTTCCTACGCCGATATGTCCGCCCAGGTAAGTCTTTGTGTCCAAGGTCATGT